>ENA-ORMN01000025-ORMN01000025.1-human-gut-metagenome-genome-assembly--contig:-NODE-25-length-179715-cov-7.423333_pt1 | contig 179715 bp, 139 predicted proteins | sample MGYA00242102_ERZ508993 | MGnify/ENA primary metagenome ERZ508993 (study PRJEB26280, sample SAMEA2338770) | human gut metagenome | biome: human gut; feature: human-associated habitat; material: faeces...
TTTTTTAATTAAATGTGCCTTTTATGCTGTTAGATCTGTTATATTCAGAAGATATCGACATTAAAGATTTAGAAAAATATTTCTTGGCTTCATCCCAGGGGCAAGCCCCTGGGTTTTCGCCTAAAAATTTTATAACATAGAAGATCATGATTGCGCGTCGAAATGGAAGCGTCTTTTTTGACATACAATAACCTGTCGTCAATACAAGTGCAACAGATACTACTGTTCCAAGAACAGTATAATAAATACTATTCAGATAGCCGCCTGCAATTGAGTTTTCTTTAAATACTCTCTTGTAACCCTCAAATGTGATCTTCGAAGGCAATAAGAATGTTTTTCCCGCATAAACCTCATATGGATCAGAAATTGACGCAATTAATACATAATACAGCGGATACGCTACTAAAATAACAAGAATCAATAAAAACGCACCATTGATAATGTCAAATGTCTTCTCGGAAGATTTCTTTTTTATTTTCATATTGCTTGCCATATCTTATTCCCCCTTTTAAATAAAGCTCACATCTGACAGGCGTTTACATACTGTATTCACCACAACCAGCAACACTATATTAACAACAGTATTAAACAATCCAACTGCTGTTGAAAAACTGTACATTGCCTTCAAAAGACCCTGCTCATATACATAAGTTGCGATAATTTCTGATGTTGCCTTGTTTAAGCTTGTCTGAAGCAGATATGCCTTTTCAAATCCGACATTCATCAAGTTTCCAAACGACATAATCAGCTGAATTACAATAACAGGTATAAGTTCAGGAATGTCAATATAGAAGATTCTCTGAAGCGGTGTCGCACCATCCACTCTTGCAGCTTCATGCAGTGACGCATCTACGCTTGATAATGTTGCAATGTAAATGATTGTTCCCCAACCTGCGTCCTGCCATACACTAGATGAAATGTAGATGGTACGAAATGCAGTTGCAGAGTCAATTAAGTTAGTTGCTTTTCCGCCGAATGCCTGAATGATTGTACTGATCAGTCCTCCATATGGAGAAAGGAAAATACGAAGCATACCACACAGGATCATTGTTGAAATAAAATGAGGTGCATAGAGTATCGTCTGCGAAACACGCTGGAACTTTTTCCACTTCACCTGATTGATTAAAAGTGCCAGTATGATCGGAATTGGAAATGTCCACAAAATACTGTAAAGACTCAACACTACCGTATTTTTAATCATTCGCATACTGTTATAATTATTAAAGAAACGCTCAAACCATTTCAATCCTACCCACGGACTTCCAAAAAAGCCTCCAACTGGATTGTAATCACGGAAAGCAATCTGTACACCATACATTGGAACATATTTAAAAATAATTGTCAGAATGATGCCTGGAAGCAGCAGCACATAAAACTCCCAATGCTTTGCGATTTGCTTCCACAGATTTTTCTTCGGAACAGGCACTGCTCCTTGTTTTGCCTTCTTCATGCTCTTCCCTTCTTTCTTTTACTTTGAGTGTTACTTGAAACGTTTCATGTTTGCATTTTTATTATAGTTATGTTTTTTCATATTGCCAACTATTTTCCTTGTATTTTTCTCATTTATATGCAGTATATTCAATTTTATCGTCTTGCTTTTGTGCGTATGTAACAATATAACGTTTCATATTTTTGTGGTATACTATTTATAAATAAATTATGATATACTATTCATTAATATCTTGTTTCAGGAGGATCTTTATGACAAAAACAAACGCGCCCACTATGAAAGACGTTGCTAAGGAGGCTGGAGTTTCACTTGGCACCGTATCTAAAGTTATTAACGGAATTACTGTGCGCGAGGAATATAAAAAGAAAGTGGAAGCTGCCATTGCCAGCCTCCACTATGAAATAAATACCTATGCACGAGGATTAAAAACAAAAAAAACAGGACTAGTTGCCGTGATTATTCCCAACATGCTAAATCCTTTTTTTGCAGCCCTTACCGATTATATTGAGGATGCCTTATACAAAAAAGGATTAAAAACAATGCTTTGCTGCTCAGATGGTATTCCTGAAAAGGAGATTGCTTATTTAAATCTGGCAACGCAAAACAAAGTTAACGGAATTGTTGCACTGACCTACTCAGATATTGGAAATTTTATCAATCCTGATATTCCGATTGTTGTCTTCGACCGCTTCTTTGAAAACCGCAACATTCCTCGAGTTGCATCAGATAATTATAATGGCAGCATGATGGCTATTGAAAAGCTGCTTGAGCTTGGCTGTCGCCATCCAGTATACATTCGTTTTCATTCTATCTTCCCTGGAGAATCTGACAAGCGAAAAGATGGCTATTTGGCTGCCTGCAAAAAATATCATATAACTCCCGACTTTCTTGACATGGAAGATTGTGATAATTTCATTGATATGATGAAGCAATTTATTGATAAGCATAAAAAATCAGATGGCTCTCTTTCCTTTGACGGAGTTTTCTGTCATACAGATTATCACGGTTATCTATTCAAGAAGCTTTTGCAAAAGGAAGGATACCGTGTCCCAGAAGATGTACAGCTTATTGGTTTTGACGGTATCCGCAAATTTGGTGGGTCAAAAGAAGATCTTTTTGTCTCCTCAATGTGCCAACCACTGCCGCAGCTTGCCGCAAAATGTGTAGAAATTATCACAACAGAGGATCGTTCTATGATCCCTAGCCTGACACTTCTTCCAGTGACTTTCGAGGATGGCGGCACAACACGATCACTCAAAAAAGGTTAAGGTAACGCCTATGCTGAAATGGTTCATGCTAACTGTCTATATAACCCTCTGCTGCTACGTTATGTGGTCATTTTGCAGATGGACAAAAAAAATATATCTTCCAAAGCGCCGCGCCTTTAACATTATTGTATGCGGACTAATATTAATCTTTGCTGCCAGTATTTTTTTAGGGAAATTTCTTCCTGAAAATGATTATCAGCTCTTGATTTTACGATTCAGCAATTATTGGATTGGCTTCTTAATTTATCTGATTTTCTTTACTCTCACAGCTGATCTTTTTTTGCTGCTTCTAAATCTTGCTTCACGTCATATAAAATCAATCAAGCATCTGTTGTATTCTGTATTTCTTCGCACTATACTTGGCTTTCTTGTCATTTTACTTAGTATCAGCTTTACCGTATATGGATGCTTTCACGCAAAGATGCTGACTACCGCCCACTATAAAGCCACTATTCAAAAAAGTGCCGGCAATCTGACAGATTTACGAATGATTTTACTTGGAGATTTTCATCTTGGCTACAGTGTTGGCTGCTCCCAGATTGAGGACATGGTTAATACAATTAATTCCGAGAATGCTGATATTGTTGTGATTGCAGGAGATATTTTTGATAATAATTTCGATGCTCTTGATAATCCAGAGCGCCTTGAAATGCTCCTGTCACAGATAAACAGCACCTACGGAACATATGCCGTATTTGGAAACCATGATGTGACAGAGACATTGATTGCCGGTTTTCCAATTTCTTCAAAAAATGCGCCGCGTGATCCGCGCATGTATGAATTTCTTGAAAAAAGTAATATTAGCGTGCTTGAGGATGAGACAGCAATAATAGACAACAGCTTTTATCTTACTGGACGTCTTGATGAAAAACGCACCGGAAATGGGACAAAAAAACGTGCTTCTCTTGATGAACTCACAAAGAATCTTGATCCATCTATGCCGCTTTTTGTGATAAGCCATGAACCTGATCATCTGTCTGATTACAATGCGCACAGTGTTGATATAGTTCTTTCTGGTCACACACATGCCGGCCAGTTTTTCCCACTGACGATTGTTCAACCGTTTGTGTGGGAAAATTACTGGGGCATGAAAATGATTGACAGCATGTACAGCTTTGTCACTTCCGGCATTGGTGTCTACGGACCCGACATGCGTGTTGGAACAAATAGCGAAGTCATGGTAATTGATGTTCATTTTGAATAAAAAATCATTTGCTATTTCCTCCTATGTATACTATGATTGATGTTAAGTATACACAGGAGGATTTTTTTATGTCGGCAGAATTTCTTGATTTTATTCTTGAAGTGGTCATTTCATATCTTGTTCCCATCCTAGAACTGATCGGCGTCTTTATTGTCGCCTATGGAACGATAAAATCATTTGTCAAATTTATACGTTCCGGTCTCAATTCCGATGATACAAGAGTAAAGATTGATCTGGCTGAAACACTGGCACTGTCTCTGGAATTTAAAATGGCAGGCGAGATTTTAAAAACAGTTGTCTCCCATACAATTGAGGAACTGAGTATTCTTGGAGCCGTAATTGTACTGCGTGCTCTTTTAACATTCCTGATCCATTGGGAACTGAAAATGGAACGCCAGACAGAGCATGCCGAGCGCGAACATGCCAAAATTCAGGAAAAGACAAAGTAAAATTAGAAAAAAGCTCCTCTAGCTTATTTTGAAGCTAGGAGAGCTTTTTCTAATTTATTCGCTGATTATTTCTACATCAATCTGTCCATAATATGGGCTGTCCTCATCCTGCAGTACAACTACTGTCTCCACATGATCAAGCTGCATCAGCTGCAGTTTATTTTGTTCTGCATCTGTGTATCCATCTGGCACTTCCTTTGGAACTGTCAGTGTAAACTGATATTGTGTACTTCCGTCTGTAAGAACAGTGGATGTTATCGTAAGTACAGCTTTTACCTCAAATAAAAACGATTTTAAGCTTGGTGCTGCTGCGCGCAAAATGACATTCTTTCGCTCAATCTTTGCCTCTTGCACTAGTGCTGGTGATTCCTCCTCCATCGTCTGCTGTATCTCTGGCAGTGATGTTTCTGATGATGGCAAAAGTGTTGTCGCTTCTGGCGTTTGCAGTGGTGTTGTACTTTCCTGCTCTTGTGTCTGCGTTGTTTCTTCTGAGGATATGCTTTCTTTAGAAGTCGCCTCTATAGTTGTGGAAGGCTCACTAGACACACTTTCTGTTGTTGCCTTCTCACTTGAAGCTTCCTCGATTGAAGAAACCTCGACAGAACTCTCTTCGGTAGAACTTTCTTCGATAGATTTTTCTTCTGTCGATTTTTCCTCAGTAGTTTCTTCCTCTTTTGCTTCACAAACTGTCAGTTTTTCCAACAAACTGCTTCCATATGATGCTTCCCATGCAGCAGGATCCTTTATCCAATCCTCTGCCCTCCAATAAAAGGTAATCTCTTTTGTCTCACCATCTTGACAATTAAAGAAAAGTGTCGCATCAAAACCTGCTGCCTTTTCCCAGTCGCTGTTTAAGCTCCAGGAAATTTCATTTGTCTTTGCCAATATCTCTGACACAGGCTGATTATTTTGATCTAAAAGCGTATACGCTTTCTCTTTCTCACCTGTCAAACCTGTAAACTTTGGCGCTGTCAAATGACCAAGGCTTGTATTTTTTGAAAGTACAAATGTCTTATTATCACCGTCATGTGCGCTTGCACTAATCTTTGACCAATCACTTATGCCAATCTCATCCATCGATGCAAAGCAAATGGAAAGATCGTATAAAAGATATGGCTCGTTTGCATTGACTTGCTCAGTATAAGGCACTGCATAACCGTCTTCTGGTAAATAGACACTGTATCTCTTTTGGACACCATCTGCATCATATTTCCAATAAACAGGAAGCAAACGATATGTGCATGTTTGTTTTCCTTCCCTTGTAACACGCTGCTGCATAGTTTGAACAAGATATTCACTAATTCCAGTTCCTTGTGCAAAACAATATGCAAAACCTGTATTGTCACATTGCTCTACATTGGCATCAGAAAAAGTATCCTCCATCTTTTCTTTTTCTTTCTGTGTCTTTTTAAATTCATCTGTACCTTTATCTCTATAAAGGCTTGTCACATCTGAATCTAACCACTGCTTTTGTTCCCCCTCTGCAGTAATTGTCTCTGCAAGTGCCTGCACACTCATTACAGCACAATCTGAGTCTGCTATGTAAGCCTCTCCAAGCGGTGCTGCTCCATCTGTCACAAACACTTCAAACCTGGCAGAAAGAATATCTCCATTTTCATCTGTCGTGTTTGTCTGCTTTAGCCATGCATATACAAGGACCTTTTCCTGCTTACTTTCACATGAAACATAATATGGAATAAGATATGTATAGATACCATTTGAACGGTCTGTATACATCTCATATACACCAATAAGACCACCCTGTGTATCATTTTTCTCCATCGTATAGCCGCCTGACTTTGTTGAAAGCATACTGCGAACATAAAAACCTGCCTGACTGTCATCCTTTATAATTTCAAAGGAAAAGGCATCGCGATAAAAAAGTGTATCTCTTGTCATTTGCCTTGATTTAAGCAGTGACAGCACATTGATCTTATAGCCTGCACATCCTTCTTCATTCGCATCCACATCAAAATAAATGCTTCCCTGCCATGCAGATGCCTTTCTTCCAGAATCCTTCCAGTTTCCATTTTCATCCAGATCAAAAATCGGGTACAAAAATTCCTGCTTTTTGTCTGAAATAAAAAGCTCTGGTGCTGCAAGAGGTTCTGGCTCTGGCGGTGTCTCTGACTCAGATTCGCTTTCTGATTCAGATTCACTTTCCGACTCTGATTCACTTTCTGTCTCAGTCTCTGATGGCTTTTCAGATTCACTTTCTGTTTCACTTTCTGTTTCAGTCTCTGGCTCTGATTCGTCTTCTTTAATATGCACAGAAAGTGTACTTGTTGATGGTCTGCTTATTGTAAATCCATTTTTGTCTGTAATGCCTTCTCTTTTTACCTGCACAGTCAGGCTTACACAGTCTTCTGGCACACTGACATGACACGAATATGAAGTTTCTTCATCTGAAGCTATTTCTTCTTTTGATAGTAAAAGCGTCTCCTCGTTTGTCTTCGATAAAGCTGTAACGTTAACTTCATATGATGTACCCTCATACTTTGGTTTCTCACTTTCAGCATCCCACATGACAAGCGCGCCATTTGAAGCATCAATCTCGTCATCATCTGTTGTCTTTTTATTTACGCTAATCAATACAGGAAGTGTAATTTTGCTTTCTTCTTGAGTAAGTTCATAGCGCCAAACACCGTACAGACTCTGGTCAGATGATGAGTGCTGCATTAATGCGCTATTTTTCAAAAGAGGTGAATAATAAAGTCTGTAGCCATCATCTTCTGCTAAAATCGCATAGCCATCCATAACTTTTCCTGACTGAATCAGACTGTCACCTGATGAAAACGCAGGATCTTCTGGCGCAGCAAAAACTCCATCATTTGTCACTTGCGCTGCAAGAAGCTCTGACGCACTCCAACTTTCGCTTCCATTTGCCTGACACACAATATGACCAAGCTCAACCTGACCTGACATTAAGGTAACAGGATATGCAACAACTGTCATTTCAGTACAGTCAGCTGTATCAAAATGCACCTGCTCCATCTTGTCTGTGCTGCATTTCTTTATTGCTGCCTGATACTGAACCGGTACCTGAAGCTCTTCATCAACAGCCTCTAACGCTGTTTGGATCTCCATTTCCTTCTTTTGTGCATGACCTGCCAAAATCTGATACAAAGATGCATCTTCATTTTTAAAACCAGAATACATTTTGTCTGGCTTTAATGAAGCATCAAATACTGATTCGTTTTCACATACAGTATTTGCACTCAGCACATCAAATGTTTTTTCTGAATAGGTAGAGCTCTTATAACCTGGACATGACACGCGGCAATTAATATTAATCGCCTCTTCACTTGTAACTGCAATATGTCCCGTCTCTTCCCATCCAAATTTTACAGATGATGATTGTCTTTTCTCTTCATCTGAATCGGCTGATGAATACGTCGCAGTCACTGTTAACTCTCTGTCACCAGCAGCAATTGACGTAAAATCATCCTTGTTGTCGATTACAATCTCATACAGCGCTGTCTTATCCTCATCATCTGACACACCAGTGTTTTCGCTGCAAAGCCTCAGATGATATGACAAAGCTGGCAGCTGTATTCTTTCGTCTGCAGCCTGTGCAGTGCTCCACTCAGATGTGCCCTCCTCATTGACGCTTCTTACATGAAATACAACAGCGTCAATCTTTTGTCCTTCTAATTCATCTGGCAGTTCTAAGAAATTATCTGTTATCTCTCCATTCTTACTTCCAATTTTAATCCGCTTTAAAAGACCGTTTTCCAGAACAGGCTGATTATTACTGTCTCTTTCATATGTTTCATACTCAGCTTCATACTCATAGTATTCGGCAAAAAGACCTGGCCAAAAACGAATCATCCATGATCCGTTCTCCTTTGTAAATGTGATTCCGCCTGGAATACCAGGCTTTGGCTCTGACTTATCGAATACTGTAAGATCTGTCAACTCACTGCTTAGCTTTTCCCATACACGTATACGTATATTTTCACTGTCCTCATCTGTCTTTGCTTCTTCTGTATTTAAAAGAAGAGGTGAGACAGACAAGCTTCCTGCAAAAGCTGTCCACTTTGTGTAAATTTCTGCCTGATCTTCTTCTGTAAGTTCATCTTCTTTATAAACATACAGCTCAGTTCCGATACCTGGTGTTTTTTGCTCCTTTTCTGACTTATTATCATCTGTATTTTCTTTTTGGTCTTCCTGGTCTTCGTTATTGTTTGAATCAGCTAGTTCGCAGGCAACCTTTACGCCTTCCGTGTTCCAGCTTCCTGCTACCTCGATGCTTCCTAGTGCCACGTCACATCCATCTGTCGCACCTGTCACTATGATTTTGAGCGCACTTGCCTCTACTGCGTCAGGTGTTTTCACAGAAACTGTACCACCATCATCAGCATCCTTGCCTGCTGCCTGCAAACCTGCGGCAAGTTCCTTCCAGACACCGTCCTCTGCATCTGCGTACAGCACATCAAACTTATATGTCCCTTCATTAAGCCATGTAAGCGTCACATCGGACAGATTGCATGTGCCATTCAAAAAAGCCGTATAAATAGGACAGCGCTGCTCTTTTACATCAAATGAGGATGATGGAAAAACAGGAACATCTACCGACTGATGTTTAATCAGATTTTGAAGCTGTTCTTCTGATGCTTCCACAAATGGATACTCTCTGTAAGAGCCATTTGCATCTGTCTCGCCTATTGTAAGTGAAATATCACATATATCAGCTAACAACGCATCTTCAAGTTTTTCTCCTCCTGATATGAAATACAGGCAGTTTTCACTTTCATTTGCATCTGCTGCAATTGGATAAACGTTTTCACTCACGCCGACACAATCAGTCAAATTTGCTGTTAAATTACTCGTAATGCCATATGACTCGTTGTCAGAGGAAATTATCGGTGCATAATTCTGACAGCGCATCAGCACCAGATTTTCGCATTCTGCTGTTGTGATTCCTGCTGCCACAGCTGCCTCTATTACTCCTGTGTTAACACAATCTTCCAATAAAACTTTTTCTTTTGTCTGTGCCACAATTCCTGCGGCTGTCCCGTCTGCTGTAACCTTTGCATGATTTACAAGCTTTGAAAGTGTCTCATCTTCCTCCTTCATTGGAAGTGATGCTGCAAAAATACCAGCTGCAAAATCTTTTGCTTCAATACTTCCTGCAACTGTCAAATTTTCCAGCGTTCCGCCATTGTAAGCACAAACTGCTGCCGTATTCTGATCACCAGTAACTGACACATGATCAAGGCAAAGATCATGAATCGTACCTAAATTTTCCAGTACAAATGCTGTACCATCGCCCTGCGGATACCAGCGGCTTGAACTTCCTGTTCCCACATTTGCTTTATCTGACAATGTAAGATAGTCAATCGTGTAAACTTCATCGCCGTCCTTAGAGCCAAGACTGCTTCCCTCTCTAAGCTGTGTAATCATAGGAAATGCTGTGTCTGCCTCTTTTACCGGAAGTCCGTTTTGATAGACCATTCCCTTCGCCAAAATTGAATCTGACTCTTGCAATGTCTCATCACTCTCGTCATCTTCTTTTTCATAGCCCCAGGCAAAGTCTCTTGAAACGATATATGTATTTTCGCTTTTTTCATCTTCCTCTGCTGCATAGACAGCTGCATCCGTAATCATTTCTGCAAAACGGATGTTATAAAGATGTCTTGCGTTTTGAATTTCATACGATGTACCAAGGTCCTCATCAGTATCTTCGCCATCCTCACGCGCAAAATACATAAGCTCAGAATTGCTTTGTCTGCGCCCTGTAATTTGATATCCTGATCCGCCGCCCTGCACGATACAGCTGATTTCATCAACACCATATTGTTCCAGTCCAAAACGATGCAGACTAAGCGTATTCATAAGCTCACCTGGCTCGCCTGTTCTTCTGTATGTCTCATAGGCAGCCTGTGTTGCACTTAAATCAACTGCATCAAGCACGAGCGTGACGTTTAGCTCTTCATCTATATATGCAAGAAATGGATATGTACCAAGCTTTTCTTCTTTTTTTCCTGCAAATCTCGTCACTTCTGCCGCAACCACCTTTAACTCATCTTCTGCCGACTCAGATGGTATACTGTAATAATAACCTTCTTCTGTTTTTTGTCCGCTTAAAGATGCGTTATTAAAAGAAATCTCAAGAAGCTCCTCATTCGTCTTTGCATCACATATCATTACCTGATAATTCATCAGGGAAACTGCCGTCTCTCCCTTAGAAAGCTTCCATGTCAGATTTAAAGTCTCTTCATTATGTAAAGATGCATTTAAAACCTTAACTTTAGTCGCTGTATCAGTTGCCTTTGACAAGGAATCTGCTCCATAATAGCCAAAGCAAAGACCTGTAGAATTGTCACTTCCGCTTCCCTTTCTGTTTTCTTTGGAACGGTTTACAATATTTGCCATCGTGCTTGTACAGCCCGTGTAGGAAAGTGCTTCCACGCGATCACTATACAAAACAGAGTAGACAAGTCCGTCTCGTGCATCAAACTCCACACTCACACAGCCATTTGCCAGCAATGTTTTGTCATAAAGGTAAGCATCAAAAATATCATACAAAAGCGTATGTGAAGCATCAGCACTGCCATTTTTGTAGGCTTTATAATCAGCTGGCGTTCCTGTCACATAGTACAAGTTCGAAGTGGTCTGTCCATCATCGTTTTTCCAGATCGTTGATACATTTACCACTTGTCCGTTTTCATCAGTAATTGGAACCAAAAGCTTGTTTTGTCTTACAATTGCCTGTGCAGAGGTTTGTGCTTCCTTATCAAACGCCTCAAGATGCTTATCAGTGCTATACTGTGTCATGCCTGACTGCGCCGCTAAAAACAGCGTACGGGCATAGTGTTCCTGACGCTGCCATACCGACCACTTCTGGTAATAAAAAATGCCAGCTGCCGATGCGCCAAGCAATATGCCAACAAGCACCATCGTCACCATAAGCTCTACCAGTGTAAAGCCTCCCTTGCTTTCTTTGATTCGCTGTAAGATATTTCTGATCAAAATCAAACCTCCCAAGCTGTCTTATCGTTTAAATTTGCTGCTTAAAATATACACTGCTCCAGCTCTCTTTTATCCTGTGCGTATTTTAGCGCTGTTTTTTTCTCAATCAGCCCACGTGAAACAAGCTTTGCCAGATCATAGTCAAGCGTATGCATACCTGCTGCTGCGCCTGACTGCATTACACTTCCAAGCTGATGCGTTTTTCCTTCACGTATCTGACTTAGCACTGCATCTGTTCCTGTTAGAACTTCTGTTGCCGCTATTCGGCCGCCGTCTATAAGCGGAACAAGGCACTGCGTCACAACACCCTTTAATACGCCTGCCAGCTGAATACGAATCTGATTTTGTGCCTGTACCGGACACACATCTATAATACGGTCTACGGTCTTAGCTGCTCCTGTCGTATGAAGTGTTGACAGCACAAGATGACCAGTCTCTGCCGCCGTAACAGCTGCTGAAATCGTCTCGTAATCACGCATCTCTCCGACAAGAATAACATCTGGATCCTCTCGAAGTGCAGAGCGAAGTGCTCCCGCAAAGGAACAAACATCCTTTCCCACCTCTCTTTGATGAATCACAGCTTGATCCTGTTCGTACACATATTCAATCGGATCTTCAATCGTTAAAATATGATCTGCACGTGTGTGATTGATATAATCAACCATTGCCGCAAGCGTTGTTGACTTTCCTGAACCAGTAGGTCCTGTCACTAAAATTAATCCTCTAGGCTCATTTGCGAGATTTTGAAGCACTGGCGGCAGATGAAGCTGAGATAGTGTAGGCACTTTTGCATTAAGCAGACGAATTGCTGCCGCTAGGCGTCCTTGCTGACAAAATACATTGACTCTCTGACGGTTTCCATCTGACGTTTCAAGTGCAAAATCTGCATCCTCTCCACGCCAGATGCTTTCCTGTCTTTCTTTTGTAAGAAGAGACAAAATAAGCTTTCGCGTCATCTCATCTGACAGCTCTAAGTCACTCTTTATGAGCTTTCCATCAATGCGAAGATACACTGCCTGTCCTTCGCTTATATGAATATCAGAGGCACGCTGGCTTCTTGCCTCACGTATCATTTTTTCTATCATATACAGCTCCTTTAAATATAGTATGCCACCTTCTTAAGCTCCTCGACAGTAGTTGTACCATCCGCTACAAGCTTAAGAGCCTCATCAGTTAGCGACTCCATGCCAAGATAATGCGTCGCATAGCTTCTAAGCTCCTCCATAGGAGTTCTCTGTGTAATCATTCTTCGCATCTGATTGTCCACGCAGAGAATCTCATGGATTGCACGTCTTCCGACATATCCAGTATGGCTGCAGCTGTTACATCCCTGTGCGCGGCGCACGCGCGTAATCTTTGGCCCTATAAAAGCTTTTTCCTGCTCTGTCGGCTCATCCCAGTAACCACACTCAGGACAGACAACACGTACAAGACGCTGTGCCACTAGACCGACTAGTGAGTTTGCAACCATATATGGCTCAACTCCCATATCAATCAGACGAATAATGGACGACACTGCATCATTTGTATGAAGTGTTGAAAATACAAGATGACCCGTAATTGCAGCACGTACTGAAATGGCTGCCGTCTCCTCGTCTCTTGTCTCTCCGACCATAATAATATCCGGGTCTTGACGAAGAAGAGAACGCAGTCCGCGCTCAAATGTCAGCCCCGCAACAGTATTTACCTGGCACTGATTGACACGCGGAATATTCCACTCTACCGGATCCTCAATTGTTGCGATATTCACCTTGCGGTTACTAAGCTTTTGAAGTGCCATATAAAGTGTTGTTGTTTTTCCGGAACCTGTCGGACCTGTAATGTAGATCATGCCATTTGGTGCCTCAAGCATTTTGCTAAACTGTTCAAAATGTGCCTGATTCATGCCAAACGTCTCGGCATCTGACACCATATTTCCAGAAGCTAAAAGACGAAGTACGGCCTTTTCTCCAAATACAGTCGGAATCACTGATGTACGAATATTGACATCGCGGTTTGCGATTCTTGTCCGAAAATGACCGTCCTGTGGAAGTCTTTTCTCTGCAATATCCATCTGTCCTAAAATCTTTACGCGGGCAATCAGATTTTGATGAAGACTCTTTTGCAGCACGACATAATCAAGAAGCTGACCATCTACACGTATTCTGACAGATGTTTTCTCCTCAAACGGCTCAATATGAATATCAGACGCATTCATGCTAAATGCGCGTGCAAGCAAGTTGTCAAGAAGCTTAATAACCGGTGCATCAGAATCTCCCTCATCAGCATCAACCTCAAGTGCCTGCTCACGTTCTCTTGCCATCTCATTTGCTGAGCTGGCGGCCTTTTTTGCCTCGATTTCTGAATAATAGTATTCAATTGCCTGATTTAAAGGCAAAAGCTCTGTCAGCCAAATTTCAAGGTTCATGCCAGTAGTCTGGCGAATATCCTCAATTCCATAATAATCAAGAGGATCATTCAATACAATTGTAAGATTATTATCCTGGTACTGCACAGCAAGCATATGATATTTCTTTGCAAGCTGGACTGGTATCATTGCTACCGCCTCTGTCTGTACCATAATTCTATCAATCTTTACATAGCGCTGTCCAAGACGCGCTGAAAGTGCTTCTAACTGCTGGTGCTCTGTGATAAAGCCAAGCTTAATCAATGCCTCACCAAGACGAATGCCTTTATTATTTTTCTGATACTCTAGTGCCTCATCAAGCTCGTCCTGATTGATGTAGCCGGCCTGAAGTAACACATCACCAATTCGTATATTTTTTTCATTTGCCATCGCTGCTGCCTCGTGTCATATAAATCATCATGCTGACCTCCAGACGCTTTCCTGCCTGAAGAACATCCTGTCCATTATTTGTTGTCTTAACTGCTGCATCACTTATTGAAAAAGATACTATTCTGACCCCTTCCTTTTCTGAAAGCTGATCTAAAACAGCAAGTGCCTGATTTTTTGTGCCTATCGCCGTATAATCTGCCTGAGCACTGTAGACATACTCTGTCTTTGTATCTATCTCATCCTTCTTTGAGTCTGCAGATGCATTAATACCTGTCTGTGTCTGTTTAGCCTGTTCATTTTTCTTCAAAAGCGCCATACGTTCACTTAAGCTGTAAGGTGTAATCTCATCAAGCTGTCCGGCGCGAAGCGTCGAATCCTGCATAATCATCCCCTCACTCACAAACACATCTGTCAGATAACGATTAAGTTCTTCATTAGTCTGATATGGAAAGAAATGACTTTCTAATTCTGCCAGCTGCTTTTTTTGCTCCTCATCACGTTTTTCATCCACCGGAAGAGCCGCTATATGTACCTGCATCTGAAGCTGCTGCATTTCTAACTCCTCCTGCTGCACTTCCAGCTTATCAAGGCAATCCATCTGCGGCTTCACACCAAACCAGTAAAAGCAAAAAACTGCTGCACAGACTGCCAGACCTGCTAATAAATTTTTATCTCGTTTTGTCACTGTAAAATCAATTTTCATCTGCGGCCTGCCTTCCTGCATGTTCACTTAAAATACAGACAACCTTCACGGTATAACCATCCTGTGCCTGATTCTGCGTATATCCTGTAAAATATACGCTCTGGAAAATATCAAGTGTCTTCCATATCTCAATAACTTCTGAAACATCGGTAACTTCTGGTGCTACTGCGTCAAACTGCAGCTCTCCTGTTGCACAATTGTATCCTGTTATTGTAATTAATACTTTATCCGGACAGCAATCCTCAAGCGTTTTGAACACATCACTTGTCACAAGAGGATAAGAATATATATTGGCTTTTGCATTTTCCATATCAGAAATCATGTTGTCCTGCTTTTCCACCTGATCTCCAAGCTTTTGTGCACTCTTATCAGCTGCCTGATTCGTTTTATCCTCTAAAAACGCTTCCAGCTTAGCAATTGTTTTTTGATATTCTTTTTCACTATGCTTTAAAACACCAATCACATGTCCGGCTGCCAGAAATGCTGCTATCACAAGTGCCGCTGTTATTCTTTGCTTCTTTCTTCTTTTTAACTGCTCTGGACCATTTAACAGCCGATAGTAAAAATCAATCCTTCGATCCGGAATCGCTTTTATCTTTCTTATCTTTTCTGTCTGATGCTTCTCCATTTTCTCCACCTTTCGCAGCTTTTACAAAAGCAGATTTCCGATTCCATAAATGTAAGATGCCGGCTCTGCATTAATTTCTCCGTGATCACTTACTGCTGTTTTTACAAACGAAATTCCTTGAATCATACCTGGTGCCTTCGCCCTGATGCCATACTCCTGCATATATGTATCAAGCTCTTTTACCACGTCATCACTGCCTCCTGCTATACCAGCCAGATATATACTGTCTAGTGTATAGCTGCTGTGACGCTGTCTGTAAAACTGACGTATTCCGTCTGCAATCTGTCCCAATTCCTCGATCCATTCAGCACTTCCCTGATCATTTAACATACGGTTTCTGCGGCTGTAAATATAATTTCCATTTTCAAATAATACACTGATCGTAGTGCTTCCCTGTACCAGCATAAACACGCATGTCTCATAGGCAAACATTCCTGTTGCCGTCACTGCTCTTAAAAGACATCCAAGACCAATGCTGATTCGTTTTACCTTCAGCTTAAGATCAGAAAACAAGGATAAATAGCTTTCAATTACACTTTTTTCCAATGCTGCGCAAAAAATATGATTCATCTCATATGGACTATTCTTTGGGAACGGGAAATAATCAGTTACAAGATCAGTCTTCTCTCCGTCTGCAAACTCCTTATTAATGCAGGAAATCAGCTCCTTATCCTTCATATAAGGAACTTCAAGCATTTTTGTCATAATCTTTCCTGAATCAATTACAAGGCAAATTCCTTTTCTTGGAAGTGAATAACGATTCCAAATCTGTTCAAGTCTCTCCTGTAATCGCTGTTCTCCTGTAATGATACCATTCATAATCGTCCCCTCTGGGACTGCCAGACTATATACTTTTTTAATCTTTGCCTTTGATTTTGCCCCTGTTCCGGCCACGATTTCTATTCGTTCATTTGAAATATATACTGAAAGCTCCATCCTCTTTTCTCCTTACATCGTTCCACTTGCCTCAATCTCTGCATACATATTTAACAACGGAAGCATCACAGCAATCATAATCATTCCGACAATTACTGCCATCACAATAATCATTGCCGGTTCCAAAAAGCTAATCAGACGTGATATTGCCTGCTCAGATTCATACTCAAAATTGTCAGCCGCTGAGATAAGCATGGTATCAAGACTTCCTGTCTCCTCACCAATCGCTACATTTCCTGCCAGCTTTTTATGAAAGCCATCAATATGTGCCAGAGCATCTGACAAGGACTCTCCACGCCTCACCATAGCAATTGTTTCATCAAATTGAGATTCCAGATAACTATTTCCAATCGTATCTTTGCTCACCTGAAGCGCTGTCACAATAGGCAGACCGCTTGTGTAAAGAGAACAAAGTGTTCTTGCAAAACGCGCTGTATAAATCGTCTGAATCAAAATGCCAATTTTAGGAATCTTTAACTTAATTCGATCCACCTCTAAACGAATCTTTGGAAGCTCCAACACTGCTTTTGCAATCACATATAAAACAGCAATGCCAAACAATACCCACAGCCAATTTCTCTGCATAAAACCAGATGCAGCCATCAATGCCACTGTCACAGCTGGCAGCTCCAAATTAGCAAACACATCCATAAATTTTGGCATAATATAGCAAAATAAAATCATGACAACCACAACAATTACTCCGCACAAAATCTTTGGATACAGCGTAGCGCTCTTAATCTTTGCACTTAAACGATACTCCTTTTGATAATGCTCTGCCATTCTAAGTGCTGTCTGATCCATACGGCCTGACTCCTGTGCTGCGCGAAACATATTTATGAGCAGCTCTGGAAAGGCATCTCCCTGATCCTTCATCGTATCAGCAAATGAATTTCCACGGCGGACACTTCGAATCATGTTTTCATATATTGCCTTTTGTTTTGGCTTAATCGTCTCCTCTGCCTGCATCAGATTAAGAGCCCTCACAAGCGGAACACCTGCGCCAAGCAAAGTTCCAAGCTGCCTACAGAACTCAGAAAGCTGCCTTGGATTAAGACGATATGTATTTTTTTTCTTCTTTTGTGCCAGACGGCAGGAAATCAAAAACAGATTTTCTCCCCTTAAAAGCTCGTAAAGTGCAGCCTCATCAGCTGCCATAAGCTGCCCTTTTTTCTTCTTTCCTGCGACATCCTTCGCCGTATATTGATACTTTGGCATAAGTCCCCCCTTTTAAAAAATTATGGATAGATACCAGGAAAGCAGCCATTCTCCCACAAATAAAGTCAGCGCTGTCCCTGCGCACAAAAACGGGCCAAATGCAAAATGCTCTTTTGCACCCTTTTTCTTTGACAAGAGAAGTCCGATTCCATAAATACCTCCTGAAAATACGGCAAGCATAAACGCAGTCAGACTCATTTTCCAGCCAAGAAAAAATCCGATCACCGCCATCAGCTTAATATCTCCGCCGCCAAATGCTCCAGGCACAGCAAGCGTTATCGCAAATAGCGGCAGACTGACTGAAAAAAATCCAATCAGCCGTTCTGTTAATGTGACATCTGGAAATGCAAATACAGCCATCGCCGCTGGCACTATGCAGGCAATAACAAGACCATTTGGAATCTCCATTGTCTGCTGATCAATCTGTGCAATGATTAATAAAAGTGTCAGCAAAGAAAATACAGTTACAACACAAAGGTTGATCTCATGCCAGTAGCCATTCCAGCCTCCAAAACATAATAAACTAAGCTCTGCGACTGCCATTCCCATTGCTTCCGTAACTGGATATCTAGCCGGAATCCGACACCTGCACTGTCGGCATTTTCCTCTAAGAAGCAGCCAGCTGACTACCGGAATCATATCATACCAGGCAAGTGTATGACCACAAGATGGACAATATGATCTTCCCTTTACAAACGAGATCTTTCTCGGAAGTCTGTCTGCAACAACATCTGCAAATGAAAATATACAGCCCCCCATCAGTATGAAGGGAAGGCTGTATATCAATTCAATCCATGTCATTTTGCCACTTACTCGATTTTGATCGTTCCATCTGTAATCGTGCAGGTCTTTTTTATTCCGCTGTCGGTTACACTGACAGAAATAACCTTTCCAGCCTCAACTGTAATTGCATAGTTTCCACTTCCATACTGCGTCAAAAGACCGCCAGAAAGCGAATCTACATCTGCAAGATTCTTATCGTCTGAAAGGATGTCTGTAGTATTGCCGTTTGCATACTGTTCGCTCGCTACTGTCTGAGCTGCCAGATAAATGCTTCTTGTGTTTGCTGTCAGTGTCTTTTCCTTTGCCTTGTCGATATAGCCATTTAATGCACCTAACATCAGAGATGCCAAAATACCGATAATGACAAGCACAACGATAATTTCAACAAGTGTAAAGCCTTTTTTGTTTTCCTTAGCTTTCTTTAATTTCTCTGCAAATGATCTCATTTTGCTCCTCCTGACTTAATCAATCGTAAAATCCTGATCGTTTTCATCTACATCCTTTGCATGCTCATTTAAAGAAGACCAATTGTCTGATACAACAATTGCACCCTTATCAATGATTTCCATCTTTGCAGTAGCAGATGAATTATACGCTGTATTCGGTGCCAGGTACTGAGCTGTAATGTCACCCGTCCAGCATGCAACACCTATGACATTGCACTGAGAATCATACTCAACTACACAGCCTGTATCAGAACCAACATCTGGATTTTGCTTTACGCCTGAAAGCTCCTGCACCTGTGTACGCGGACGATACGCCGTCTTTCCTGAATAAACCTCAGATCCAACTGTATTAGCCGCTAATACTACACTTCTGCAGTCAGCAAGCACTTCCTTTTCCTTTGCCTTGTCTATGTAGCCATTCAGTGCACCTAACATCAAAGACGCCAGAATTGCAATGATAACCAGCACGACGATCATCTCAACCAGAGTAAAACCACCCCGGTTCTTTTTGCATTGTAAAAACCGCTCTCTTATCTTCCCCATAGATTTTCGACCTTTACCTTTCCAATTCTTTCTTACATCAGAATAGCATGATATGGATTATTTTTCAAGTTGTTTCTCTATTACAACTTATTGAAATATATTACTTTCACTGCTCATATGTATCACGAAGACTTCTTACCTTAAGTGTTTTTCGCACATTATCTGCGCTAAGCACCTTTCCAGACAGAACATCTTCCTTTCGTATGCAGATTGTTTTTGTCTCTTCCGATGTTAAGTCAAAACAATTATCGGAGAAAATAACATCATCTTCTATTTCTAACCATACAAACGGTGCAAAACAGTCTGCACTTATCTGTATTTCAATAGTGCCATCCTTTTCTGTTACAGAAGTCTCGATCTGCGGCTGCAAAAGATCCATTTTAATTGCTCCTCTGAAATACAAAAATCAGTTTCAAAGACATAATCCTTTGCCAGAAGCTCTCTTGCTTCATATTCATTTTCACGGTAATACGGATCCTGCATTTTGCCTGCCTCTAAAAGACCGGATAAAACAGTTCCCGGCACACTCACCGGCGTCCACTCATTGCTGTTTGCCTTGGCAAAACGCCAGCCTTCCTGTAAATTAACACGCTCCATCGTCATTCCTCCCAATTATAAGTTTCGACTTTGTAAAAAAGCAGCGATTTTCCAGCACATATCTCTGCGCTGAAAAAACGCTGCTTAAACTTATCTGAATAGTATCAGATTTTAATGACTTTTATAGTAGTTGATCAGGCAGCCATCAAGAATAATCTGTCTCTCATCATCTGTAAGCGGCTTAATCTCCAGCTCAAAGCTCTCAAGTGCGTTATCCTTGACAGCATAAGCTGTTACCTTAGGCTGCTTTTCCTTAACAGCATCACGAATACCTGGAACAAAAATATAATCCAGATTTGCAAATGGAAGCTTCTCTGGCTCAAAAATAAATGGAATCATACCCCAGTTAATCAAATTCGAGCGATAACGCTTTGTTGCATACTCTTTCGCAATATTAGCAAGACCGCCAAGTACACGCTGGCAGGATGCTGCCTGCTCTCTTGCAGAACCATCTCCCGGCTTTACTGCATAAATTACAGAGCCAATCTCTGTCTCGCTTGCCTTTACATCTGGGAACAGCTTATGAATCTCATTAAATGCAGCTGCTACCTCATCATCTGCCTGACATGGACACTTTCCATCCTCACGTGCTTCTTCTGCTGCACGAACCTTCTTAGCACGTCCAACATACTCCGGATCCTTTCTGGAGAGCGTAAACTCAGCAAGACCAAGCGGATTAGAACGGAATGATGATGTTTCACCAGACGGAATCAGCTCATCAGTTGTCGTTACAGGATCGTGAATCTCAGATACAACCTTTAATAAGATATTATCTGTCAGCGGTACCATTGACGGCCAATCCTTGATATTTGGTCCAAACTGAATTTCTACAGATGGATCTGCCTTTCCTACACCATTATAAACACGCTTCTCGTAGATATGACTGTCAAAATAGTACTTTGGCTTTGTAAAGTTCACATCAATATCAGTTGCTGCTGTCAGGCGGCCCTTATTAAGTGCTGTCGCTGCAATTGAACGTGCATCCATAAGTGCAACTGATGCGATCTGTCCGTTGTTGACCTTTGAACCCTCACGATTTGGGAAGTTTCTTGTTGAGTGGCGAATTGAAAATGCATTATTTGCCGGAACATCACCTGCACCAAAGCATGGTCCACAGAATGCTGTTCTAACAGTTGCACCAGTTTCCATGATCTTTGCAATGCTGCCGTTTCTAATTAATTCCATGTAAACAGGCTGAGATGCCGGATATACACTTAATGAGAAACGTCCGTCACCGATGCTCTGTCCATCTAACATATCGGCAACATCACACAGATTCTCAAAACCGCCGCCTGCACATCCTGCGATAACACCCTGATCAACATACATCTTGCCATCTCTTACCTTGTCACGCAAAGTAAACGGAACTTTATTTCCAAGACTCACTGCTGCACGCTTCTCTACATCAGCCAGAATATCATCAAGATTAGCATTCAGCTCATCAATCGTATATGCATTGCTCGGATGGAATGGCATTGCGATCATCGGACGAATTGCTGACAGATCAACACATACAACACCGTCATAATATGCCACTGCTCCCGGATTTAACTCTCTATACTCCTCCGGACGTCTGTGTATCTCATAGAAATCCTGTACCTTCTCATCCGTCTTCCAGATAGATGACAGACATGTAGTCTCAGTAGTCATAACATCGACACCTATACGGTAATCAACAGACAAATTGTCAACGCCAGGTCCAACAAACTCCATTACCTTATTTTTTACATAGCCGTTTGCAAATACAGCCTTGATGATTGCCAATGCGATATCCTGCGGGCCAACACCCTTTACAGGCTTTCCTGTCAGATAAATTGCAACAACCTGAGGCATATCAATATCGTAAGTACGGCCAAGAAGCTGCTTTACAAGCTCTGGTCCTCCCTCACCACATGCCATTGTTCCAAGTGCACCATAGCGTGTATGGCTGTCTGAACCAAGAATCATCTTGCCGCAGCCTGCAAGCATTTCTCTTGCATACTGATGAATAACTGCTAAATGCGGAGGTACATAGACACCGCCGTATTTTTGTGCGCAGGAAAGGCCAAACATATGATCATCCTCGTTGATGGTTCCGCCCACCGCACAAAGACTGTTATGGCAGTTAGTTAAAACATACGGAACTGGAAATTTCTCAAGTCCGCTGGCTCTTGCTGTCTGGATAATTCCAACAAAGGTAATGTCGTGTGAAGTAAGACGATCAAACTTCACTTTTAAATGCTCGTCGTCCCCTGATGTGTTATGCGCCTGCAGAATCTTATATGCCATCGTCTGCTTTGCCGCTTCCTCTTTTGAAATTGTACGGCCTGTCTTTGCCGCTACTTGCACTGCCGCATCTGCATTGTCTGCGATCAGCTCTTTTCCGTCAATCAGGTATGCACCACTTTCAAATAATTGAACCATACTGTATGTACCTCCATGCTGTCTTGTGCGTATCTAAGCCAGGCAAAAACCTAACTTAAATTCCATTATAGTTTACTATAAAAGATTTTGCAACCTGATACTATTTGAATTTTACTTGTAATTTTCTTACAGATTAGCTATAATGACAGTAATAGTGAAACGTCTATAAATAGTGAAAGAAAGGAATCAAAAATCATGAAGTTTATCACAATCGGCGAACTTTTAATGCGTCTTTCCCCTCCGGATTATGAGAAAATCCGCACTACCAGCTCTTACGTTGTCAATTTTGGCGGTGCTGAGGCAAATGTTGCTGTCTCCTTAGCAAACCTTGGCGTTGATACTACAGTATTTACTGTCCTTCCTGATAATGATATCGGACGAAGCGCAGTCCGCTCCTTAAAGGCAAATGATGTACATACATCCCCTATTATCTTCGGCGGCGAGCGCATGGGCGTTTATTTCCTTGAGGAAGGAATTGGTGTACGTTCTTCTAAAGTAATTTATGACCGTAAACATTCTGCCTTTGCAGAATATGACTATACTACTGTTGACTTTAAGGCTTTGCTTGAAGGCTATGACTGGCTTCACTTAAGCGGAATCACACCGGCACTTTCTAGCAGCTGCCAGATCTTAATCGAAGCTGCAATCTACGCTGCAAGACAGCTCGGCATGACAATCAGCTTTGACTGCAATTACCGCAGTATGCTGTGGAGCTTCGATGAGGCAAGAGATATCATCAGCCGTTACCTTCCATATGTCGATGTGCTTATTGGTATTGAACCACTTCATCTGCAGGATGAAAATGGCCATGATTTAAAGGATGGCATGTCCATGCAGCCTGATTATGAGGAGCAAGACCGCATCTTCCAGGCAATGGCAGACCGCTATCATTTCAAAGCAATTGCAAGACATGTTCGCTACACCCACTCAAGCAGCGAAAACTCCTTAAAGGCTTACCTGTATTATAATGGACAGACATACGAAAGCAAGCTTTTCCGCTTCCAGATTCTTGACCGTGTAGGCGGCGGCGATGCCTTCTCATCTGGCCTTATTTATGCTCTTATGAACAATTATAAGCCAAGAGACGTTGTCAACTTTGCCGTTGCTTCCTCTGTTATGAAACACTCCATCCATGGCGATACAAATATCACTGATGTTGAGAGTATCCAGAGACTTATGAACCAGAGCTTTGATGTTCAAAGATAACGAGATTGATCAAGACACAAAAAAACGGCACGCTAATGTGTCGTTTTTTCTAATTATATATATATCTTAATAAAAATTGAAAAAATGCGTTCCCCAATTTATAATCTTAAACATCGGAGTCTCAAGCTCCTTTTTAGCTTCCTTCAATAGCTGCGGTATATCCAGATGCTGAGGACATTTCTTTGTACAGGCACCACAGCCAACACATTTTGCAGCATTTGTTGTCTCTTTTCTAAATGTCGTCATCTGAATATAGCGCCAGCGCGCATGACTGTCCTCTGACAACTGATTATAACACTGAAAAACAGCTGGAATATCTACTCCCTTCGGGCATGGGCAGCAATAATTGCATCCTGTACAGCCTACCTTTACACTATTTTTGATATCGTTTTTCACATCCTCAATCAGCTGTCTCTCATCAGCTGTCAGGCAACCTGGCAATGCCAGTGATGCAGTTTTACAATTCTCATTTACCATCTCCATTGAGTTCATTCCGGATAACACACATGTTACCTGTGGCTGATCGTAAAGCCAACGAAGTGCAAGCGAAGCAGCTGACTCATTTACATTAGACTTTGCAATGCGCTTTTTTGCTGTCTCTGGCAGCATTCCAACAAGACGTCCTCCGCGAAGAGGCTCCATAATGATCACCGGAAGATTTTTTTCTGCCGCATACAAAAGACCTTTTTTCCCTGCCTGAATATTTTCATCCAGATAGTTATACTGGATTTGGCAAAAATCCCAGTCATAGGCATCGACAACAGACTGAAAGTTTTCTGTGTTGCCATGATAAGAAAAACCTATATTTCTAATTTTTCCGCTGGCAATCTTCCCTGTTATCCATGCCTCAATACCCATCGCCTTCAGACGTTCCCATGATGCCACATCATTTAACATATGCATCAGATAATAATCCACATGATCAGTCTGCAAAAGCTCCAGCTCCTGATTAAAGATTTTTTCTGCCTGTGCAACGGAACGCACCATATACTGCGGAAGCTTTGTCGCAATATAAATCTGATCTCTGCAATTGTTCTCGGCCAGAATACGTCCAAGAACTTTTTCATTATTTTTGTAGACATATGCAGTATCAAAATAGTTTATACCCTGTCTGATTGCCTCCATCACCTGATCATTTGCCTTTTGAAAATATTCTCCTGTTCCGCTTCCCTCAAATCGCATACAACCAAATCCTAATAAAGAGATGTCATTGCCTTTTTTATCCTTTCGATACTGCATTCTGTTTTCCTTTCCTTAATATATGATAAAGCTATTCACGCCGATCACCGCGTCAAATGTTCATCTTCCACAGCTAGACTTGCATATCTGGCAAAGCCTTTGCATCTGACACCTTCGCAATTTAAATTGAAACCAACGTAATCCAATATCTCTGCTCCACCACACCGTCTTCTTCAAACTCAGACTCCAACACACCACCGTTATTTATAATTGATTTTGCTGATCCAATATTGGTCTTATCGCAGGTCATTAGTACCTTGTTAATGCCCAGTTCTTTGCATTTTTCAAGAGCCAGACCAATCATCGCTGTCGCATAACCTTTTTTTCTCTCACTCGGACGAATCCCATCGCCGATATGTCCACCACTCTTATAAAGACTTTCGTTTAAATAATGGCGAATATTCACAGCACCGACAAAAATATTGCGGTCGATATCCAAACAAAAATAGACAGAGTCCGGCACAAAACCAGGCTTTTCGCCTTCTTTTGTCTCTAGATTTTCCAAATAGTACTCAAAATCATGGTAATCATTCTTTCGAATTGCATATGGAGAGAAGTCCTTTTCGACTGCCAGCCACTCATCCATCATATCTGTCAGCTGCTTCTTATATTCAACAGTCAGCTTTACTAGTTTAATATTCACTACCATTTTCCTCCAAACTTCAACTCTATTTTTCATGACAGCTCACTTAACGAACCCTTTCCGATACGTCAACTCGAGTCTGGCACTTTTTCACTACTATAATACAAATACGAGTCCATCGCAAGCCCAAACAAAAATACCTTTTGAGCAATTTTCTAATCTCAAAAGGTATTTTTGCAAATTTTAATTTTCTGCTATAATTAATTCTCCATCATACGGTTGCAAACAAAATTCTTTTTCAATTTTTTTCCCAGACAAAACTCCAATTCCCGCCTCAGGGACCTGAAAAGAAATCGGCTTATTTGTTGTGTTCACAAAGAAATGTTGATGTTGTGCAATTTTTCTTCCCTTGACACCATCTGGTAATTCTAGCGCTTTTTCAATGTTAAAGCGTTTTGAAAATACATCTAGCAAAAAGGTCGTTATATCTCGATTTGGCTCTACTGCCACATAAAGAGCACTTCCTTTTCCATATCTGTTTTCAGATATGGCACACATTTCCTTACCCTGAAAGACTGCAAGCGATTTTGCCGTTTTTAATTGAATCTCCTCATAATAATCTACATTCACCATTACTGTATTTTCTTCACATTTTATTTGCAAACTTTCTCGAACTGACTTCCCATCATTCCAGGTTTTACAATCATTTGCAAAAAAAGCTTGTTGATCAGTCCTATAAAATCCAGAAATACGAATTCCGAATACATCATCCACTCTACCTGGTCTTGGTGTTCCCCATGCCTTTCCATTTTGATCTGCAATTCCTGAATACGCTGTCATAACTACAGTTCCCCCCTCCCTCACATAAGTTCGAATGGCTTCGGCAGTATCTTCATCTATAATAACATGCATCGGAATGAAAATAACTTTATAATTTTCTTTTCTATTTTTTAGATCAATTATATTATAATCCATATTTCGTTTCCAAAGTGCTCGGGTGATCTCTGTTACTGCCACACGATATGGCTGGCGAAATTGAAGTGTGTCATACTGAGAATCCCATGCGCTATCATAATGATATGCCACCGCAATCTCTGGTTTGGGAAGATATGGAAACGCAAATTTTTCGAGTTTCTTTAGATCTGATGCAATCCATTTGTACTCAAAAAAATTATAATTTGGTTCACCATCATGATCCAAAAGTCCGTACAAATACTGTTCTTCACCGGCTAACATTGTTCTCCATGTCCATCCCAATACCATCTGCATTCGATTTAGCAAGCAAAGAAAGATATGCATTCGCAATGCCCCATAAGGACCTCTTTGAATTCCTTTCTGACCCGTCTGATATTCTAAACACCACATAGGTTTTCTCATTTCTGTCAACCTCTGCCCATATACCATGTTCAAATATTGATAGTGATCCATATCTCCAGCCTCATATCCTGGGTAAAAACCAATTCCCGGATAATCCACAAATTTTTCAGCATACTTCATATAATCAAACCCAAATTTATCTTTTTCAGCATAGTGGTTAGAAGAATGTGCTATTCCAGGTGCTGTTTTTTCTACGATAGATGCTAACTTTCCAATAAATTCGCCTATTTCATCTGAATAAAAGCGTCTCATATCTAACCATTCTTGTGGAGAACCCATAGCTATTTCATTTTCTGGAAAAAAGACATCATTAAATTCATTTACCCGCCTACTCCATCTCCATGAATTCCATGCGCAATTCAATGCCTCTACTGTTTTGTACTTTTTCTTTAACCAATTAACATAGCGTTTTCTAGCATATTCTGAATAGGAAAAATAGCCATCTCCAATTTCATTGCATAATCCAAATGCAAACAATGCCGGATGATCTTTATATCGTTCCACCATTTTCTCTGCAAATCTAAATGCATAATATTGATAAGCTGGATCTCCCACATCTTCCATATATCTGCGCAAACTGCCTTGCTCGTTTCCACTTTTTCCATAAATATTGCAGCCTGGACAAAGTTTATGTACCCATCTAGGCGCTGGCCTTACTGAAATATCTAAAAAAACGCCCAATCCTATTTTTTGGCATAAATCCATCACTTTATCAAACCATTCAAACGTATATACTCCTTCCTGTGGTTCGTAACTATCCCAACACAAATGTCCCAAACGAACCGTAGTAAAACCAGCCTCTTTCATTCTAGCAAAATCCTTCTCCCACTGCTCACGAGGCCAGTCATGTGGATGATAATTGGTTCCAATATATAGTGTCATTTTTCTCCTTTCCCAGACGATATCCACTGCCTTTTTATCTTTTTTTGTATTCTGTTGGCTTCATTCCTGCTACTTTTTCAAAAACCCTACTAAAATGTTTGGTATCTGGATACCCCACCATTTCCGAAACTTCATAAACTTTCAAATCAGTTTCTTCTAACAACTTTTTTGCTCTTGCAATACGTAAATTAGTCACATAATTCTGATAGGTTTCCCCTGTTTTCTTTTTAAATGCCTGGCTAAAATAAGACGGATTAATAAAGAAACGTTCTGATATATCTTTTAGTGAAATTTCCTTATCAAAATTTTTTGTAATATATTCTCGTATTTCTTCAATCACATCCTTTCTTTCCAGCATTTTCTCTTTCAATTTCAAATCAAACATTCCAAACAAAACATTTATAATCCAATTCTGCATTTGTTCTATTGATTGAAATTTCGATACATTTTCCAATGATAAAATGTTTCTACCCAAAAATTCATTCAACTGATATTGAAGTGAAGGCATCTGACGAATTCCGCACAGAATCAAGCTTACCGTAAAAATTTGCAAATCTTTTATGCTCATTTTTTCACTCTCAGCAATTTTTTGAAACATTCTTCGGATAATTTTTTCACAATTTACTTTATCCATTGCCGCAATTGCCAATTCTAACTCTCGCATATCATTTGATGACATTCTTACTGTTTTATCTGGAATTTTATTGATTTCTTCATATAAAATTACACTTCCCAGTCCATTTACAAGCTTGTAATTCAATGCACATTGGGCTTCTTCATATGATCGTCCAAGTTGTCCAGTTTTTTGATAAATTCTACCGATTCCGCAGCTAGCTGAATGTAGGAAATCTGATAGAATACTTGTCATTTGCTGTAAAATTTTATCTGTCTCTCTAACATCAAATCCAACAAATGCTGCAATTTTTTTATCATTCATTAAAACAGCAATACAAACTTTTATTTTGCTCTTCTTTTTTAATTCAGACTCCACTTGTTTACAGATCTCTTCTGTCCAAATCGTTTCTTTTTCTTCAAGCAACAAGCATACATACTGATCGCCATTACTATCTATACCCACAGCTTCCATCTCTCTTTCCAACCTATCTTCTGGTCTATTTGATAACAACAAAAGATCTCTGATTCGAAATTTGGAAATATCTTCACTATATCGCTTTACATTTCCTTCCAAACACTCTAGCCTATTTTCTCTCTCCTTCCTTTTCTTAATTTTCTCGCAAGTCTGTCTTAAAACACGATATAATTCTTCCTCATCTACCGGTTTTGTCAAATAATCTTGTACTCCCAGCCGCAATGCCTCTCTCGCATAGGCAAAATCTGCATATCCACTTAATACAATAAAATTACAGTTTTGCATTACATTTTGTATTTTCTGAATCATTTCTAACCCGTCCATCCCTGGCATTCGAATATCCGTAATAATAATATCTGGCTTTTGTTGAACTACTTGATTAACACCATCCTGACCATTATAGAAAATACCTGTCACAAAATAACTATAACCCATCCTTTCAATTAAATATTTCAATCCCTCTGCAATATCTGGCTCATCCTCCACTATCATAATACGATATTTTTCAAGATTTTCTTTGCTACTTATTTCCATATTCCCGGTATACACATTTCCACCTCAATTCCTTTTTCATTGGCACTACTGATTCTTAAATAATATCCATCTCCATAATGGATTCGAATTCTCTCTGCGATATTTTTCAATCCAATGCTAGCGCCATTTGTCTCTTCCTCATCCAGTGTGATGTCTTTTGCTTGGATCTCAAGTTTCTTATTCATTTGAGCAGCCATCTCTGATGTCATTCCACTTCCATTATCTGCAATCCTTATTAGAATATTACCTTCATCTGTGATTTCCCCAGTCAAACAGATGCATAATTGAGTCCCATATCCTTTAAATCCATGCTCGATACTGTTTTCAATAATTGGCTGCAATACGATCGCTATGATCTCAGACTCCAGTATTCGCTGATCCAAATATTGCTCTAATGTCAATGCACCTTTATATCTCATATTTTGGAGTAACAGATAATTTTGTGCATACTCAATTTCATCCTGAATCCTATGAGTCATCCCACTTTTACTCAAAGTCATTCGAAACATTTTGGCTAAAATTTTTATCATCTGTGCCGTTTCTTCATCTCCATGCAAAATGGCTTTCATCCGTATAGATTCCAATGTATTATATAACATATGAGGATTAATCTGCATTTGCAACGTCTGAAACCTTGCATTTTTTTGTTTAATTTCTGCAAGATATACATCCTGAATCAATGACTTCATCTGAACAATCATATGATTATAATTATGTACCAATTCTCCAATTTCATCCTGAGATACAATTGGATCCATTTTTTCATAAATTCCTAGCTCAACCTGTTTCATATTTTTCTGTAAGCATACAATCGGTTTTGTAATCGTGCTGGCAAACAATGTTGACAAAAAAATCACGACTACCACACAAACCACAACTGCTATTATCATTGTGATTTGAATATGATTCACTCCCAGAAGAAGTGTACTTTGTGGAATAATTGTATTAACCTTAATTCTGCATTTTTCTGTCATATCAGAAACCACATAATAAGATTCCTTTTCATCTTCTTGAAAATCATTTTTCTGTTCAAGAACTTCTTTCCACGATCTTATTCCACTGGCGGCATCTGAATCATAGAGAATTCTATCTTCTTCACCCGTAATACAGATTCGAATATTATATTGGTTTCTGGTCAATAAAATTTCATTAGTTAGTGTAATAAGACTATTAGGATTTAGGTCAATCAAAAGAATTCCTAGATATCCGCCCCTCGTATCATAAATTTTTCGCGCAAATGTAACAGTAAGTGCATCTCTATCGTACTCATAATAAGAGCGATCATGCAATCTTGTCAAAAACAAAAGTGAATCTGAAGACTGAACTTCTTGATACCAATCCTGACTATTTAATGCACTCATATCAATTGAACCTGCATTAACATTACTGTATAAATAATAATCTTCATCGACAATTAATGCTGCATTTTGAATCTCTGGTTTCAACATCGCCAATCTCATCAAAATTTTCCTCATCAATAATTTTCGATTCACTTCGTCAATTACACTTTTTGAATCCCTTTTTAATTCCTTTAATGTATCACTATCCACTAGTACCACTTTGGTTAATTGATCATAATCATTAATTAATCCATCAATTTCTGTCACAATCTGAGAGCTAAATATTCTTGTCAATTCTCTTGTTGATGTCTCTAGCGTCTCTGCTGATGTCCAATACAATATCAGCGATGAAGCCAATAGAGGAATCATACATGCCACCAAATATGTAGCTATCATTTTACTGCGTAATCTTAACTTTTTCATTACCGCTACCTCCGCATTTTTATCATAACAGAATTGTGATTTTTTCTAATCAATAGCGATCAGAAAGCCTGATCTGCAACTGCTTGCAGATTCAGGCTCTCTGTATCCATTATTCCTGATATGTTGTATTATACCATGCTCTTGCAGCGTCTGTCACTTCCTGTCCACCGCTACTGTACCATTTTTCTACAAACTCATCAAATTTTTCAATTGGCCAGTCGCCCGTAATAATTTTTGACGCATACTCTACATAAAGTGTACGATTTTCAATGTCGGGGTAACCCTCATAGACACTTGATGGCATACCGTCTGAAGCAATTCTCTTTCCATAGTCAACACTGGTCGCTAAATTATCAATCGACTGCTGTACTGCCCAAGAACGCTCTGGTGTATTGATTGTTTCTAGTGTCATCGTAAACGGATCTACTGTAGAGATCATCTGCCCGTCTGGGTCAAGACTCAACACTTCCTGTTTTGTAACATCTCTCGGAAGCTTTACTTTCTCGCCATCCACAACCTCATAATGCATGCCTTCTACTCCATAAAATAAATCCTCTCTATAATCTGGATTTGCCATGGCATCTAATGCAGTCATAATTGCATCAATTCTCGCCTCGTCATCTGTATTTTTTGCGACCCAGAAAATTCCATTGATTGATCTCATCGAATAAAATCCATCATATCCATCCGCGCTGATCATCGGCAGCAATACCCACTGTGCTTTTACACCAGTTGCATTCTCGCACGCTTCTGCATACTGATAAGAGTACCTGCCCTGATGGAAGAATACACCTACCTGATTAGAATTCACCTTTCCTTCCCATCCAGCTTTGTCATTCAAAAGTGTTTCTGGATCAATTAAACCTTCCTGATACAATTCCGATATCCATTCCAGTGCATCTCTCATATTTGGGGTCACTGCTGAATATGTCAATTCACCATCATATAAATCAAACTGAGGATATCCCTCCCACATAGCGACACCATACATGGCAAATAAGTCATCCATCCATCGTGCTTCCGCTCGTCCTCCTGTCGGAATTTCATCTGCTATTCCATTTCCATTTGGATCTTGATCACGAAATGCTTTTAAAACCTCTACCAACTCATCCTGAGTTTCTGGCATTGAAAGCCCCAATTCATCCAACCAATCCTGTCGGATCATACCACTGCACAATGGATACGTTAATACATTTGGAATCATATAAATTCTTCCTTCACCAGTCGGATCATTTGCCTTCATAACATCCCAAATATCTTCCGAAACAGCTTCCCATAAATGTGGTGCTTTTTCTGGAAGTAAATCTGTCAAATCCAAAAGTGCACCGTTTTTAATCAAATCATTTTCCATTCCATTGACTGGTGCAAACAAATCCGGCATTTCGCCAGATGCAATACTCAAATTCAACTGTTCTGCATATGTCGTTCCACCATTCCATTCAACATATGGCTCAATAATTCCAATACCAAGCAAATCCTTATAGAAATTATAGGTGGCACTTCCTTTTTCTGAGCCTAAATAGCCGCCTCCATTTCCACTCCATACTTCTAAGTCCACAACATTTTCTTCATCTGCCCACACCGGAATTACAGACGTTCCGAATACACTAGTCAGCGCCATTGTTCCACCTGCTATCACAGATAATATCCTTTCCTTTTTCATAAGTTGCCTCCTTTTCACTTTTGTTTTTTATGGTAGCTGATTTAACAGCCTATCTTTTTATCCCTTAACAGAACCTAACATTGCACCTTTTGCAAAATATTTTTGTAGCCATGGATACACCATAATAATTGGAATAATTGCAAAAACAACAGTTGCTGCACTTAATGTGCTTTCTGTATAATTGACATCCTGTGCTGCTGTAACAGACATCAATTCTGATCCTCCATTGATCAGCTGCCTAATCTTTAATTGTAATGGATATAATTTTGTGTCTTGGATAAACATCAGTGGATGTTGAAACTGGTTCCATGCCGTTACTGCATAGAATAATCCCACTGATGCCAAAACAGCTTTTGAGGAAGGCAGCACTATTTTCCATAGTACCCGAAAACAGCCACACCCATCAATTCTAGCTGACTCTTCCACTTCCGTCGGGAAATTTGAGAAAAATGTTCTCATAATAATCATATTGTAAGCCGTCAGAATATGAGGCAAAACCAATACCATCGGATTATTTATCATTCCGATCCCCTTCATTACCAAAAAATATGGAACTACCGGTGCTTTGAATACCATTGTAACAGTAACAAAGATCATCACAATTCTTCGAATTTTAAATTCCTTTTTTGCTAATGGATATGCCATCAATGATGTAATAAGCAATGCTAGAAATGTTGTTGCAAGCGTTGCCACTAATGTCAATGCAAATGATTTCCAGATATCTACTCTGCTTAGTATATAATACCATGATGAGAGTGTAAAATCGACTGGCCAAAGATTCACAATATTCATATCAGAAGCAGCCTTCGAGCTAAAAGACATCGCTACAACGGTAAGCAATGGTACAATTGATATTCCTGCAAATATACAGAGAATTACGGTTACAATTATCCGAAATGTTTTATCTTTACATGACTCCTTAATCATTACCATAACCCTCCATTTTCTGAAACAAAGCCTGAAAGCTTATTGAATGTCATTACCAAAACCAATCCTATTACCGATTGAAACAAACCTACTGCAGTTGTAAAGCTATACTGTGCCTGTAAAATACCTGCACGATATACATAAGTATCCAAAATGTCTCCCACACTATATGTCATTGGTGTTAGCAGGTTGAACGACTGATCAAATCCCAACTCTAAGAAATTTCCGATGTTCAACAAAAATACAGTCACAATTGTTGGAATCAAAAGTGGAAATGTAATATATCTAATTTTTCCAAATCTACTTGCTCCATCAATAGCCGCAGCCTCGTAAATAGATGGATCCAAACCACTAATTGTCGCCAAATATACGACTGTTCCCCAACCAGATTCCTTCCAGATTGCCGCAATTACATAAATTGGACGATACCAACTTTCCTTTTGCATTACTAGTAGTGGCTTTAATCCAAAAAACTGTCGAATGTTATTAAACAATCCTCCGATTCCAAATAAATCAAATATAATTCCGCCAACAATTACCCAAGAAAGAAAATATGGAATGTAGATCACTGTCTGGATCACTTTTTTCAGTTTTAAACTTTTTACCTCATTGAGCATCAATGACAAAATTACAGGGATCGGAAAAATTAGCACCGTTTTACATAATCCAAGTATGATCGTATTGGACAAGATTCTCGGGAAATCTGAATATGAAAATAATTTTTTAAAATTTTCCAATCCAACCCAATTGCTTGCTCCTATTCCTTTGATTATCGAATAGTCTTGAAATGCAATCACACTTCCAACCAGCGGAATGTACTTAAATATGATAAAATAGATTACTCCTGGAATTACCATAATATAATACGGCCAAAATTTCCGAATGTTATGCCAAATAGTCTCCTTTCTGTACGTTTCTACTGAATTGGTTTTATGTTTCATGCTATCACCTCACTTGCCTTTTTCTGATTATATTATCCTAAATAAGGAGTCTTTTTACAACGCGTAAAATTCAGCAAAAAATCGCCTTTTTTTTAGAAATGCTTTTCTTGTTTTACCACAAGAACCCCGCACTTTTTTTCTTTGGTTTCATAAATTCCGTAATCTTTTGGTTCATATGGAACTGGAATCTTAAAGCATAAATCTGGTTCATTCTGACGTCCTCCCACCAAATAATTATACAAATTTCCAGTCACTGTAACATGGAGTTGATTTTTTCCACTATGAACGAATGATGTCACATCAACTGTTTTCATCACCTGATCCGGAAAATCTGTTCGTTTTCCATTTATCTCTACCTGAAATGTATCAGAAACTTCTCCCAAACATAAAATATATCGTTCTTCGTCTTGAATTTTCTGAATTTCAAAGCTTCCCTCATAAACTCCACGACCTACGAAAGCTTCCAACTCTGGATCCAACTTTCTCCATGGTTTTAAACCATCCATTAGCTGATACCTCTTCTTTTTTTCTGTATAATGGCTTCTTAAAAATGACATTTCTCCTGGCTGGTTTGGTTCAAACTTTTCCATTGTCACCTTTTGAAACTGAACAGGAATCCATTTTTCTTCGTCCTTGTAAAAATCAGCTTCAGCACTGCCGTCTTGTTCATTTTTCCCCTTATTCGTCTCATCAACTGCCAAAATAATAAGATCGTCTTCTTGTATATCAAAACTACACTTACTCCTATGGTTTCCCGTTACTGCATATACCGGATAACTCTTTCCATTCCATGGATTGCACCGATAAACGCTGCCTTCTGAATCCAAGTATACCGTAATATGCTTTCGAGAACTATTCCCTGGGCGTTCATACCCATTACGTGGTTTTCTATCAAAAATATTTTTTCTATTTTTTGGCATTTTGCTGTTAAAGTAGTAAAACGCGTAATAGTTGATTTTTTTCTCTTTATCCACATGTTTTGCCGTTATCATTTTTTCTGCATGATCCAATTCAGTTGCTGGGAAAATATCATGTTTCTTTAGTACTTCTGGAATTTGTTCAAGTGTATCAACATGAATTACTTTTTCCCAAATCTGTTGCAACTGCTTTTTCCAACAAGATACCTCTTCTAAACTTTTACATTCCGAATAATAAATTGGCCCATTTGGGAAGTTTCCCACCCAAATTATTGGGAAGTTTGATTGCAAAAGACTCTGCACACATTGCAAAAACTCTTTTGAGATATACTTCTGATATGGAATAATTAAGCATTGATATGAAACCCCATCTGGGTCTATCACAACCTTTGATCCCCATGGAGTTTCAATAGTCTCTGCTATTGCTTGTGGCAATTGAAGAAGTGCAGTACTTACCATCTCATATGTATAGCCAGACCTCATAAGAGCCCCTCCATCCGAATACAACATTCCACTTTCCTCTATTCCTGCAAGATCATAACTTTCTCTAAAAATTGCACAATCCACCTTTGCAGTTTTCATAAAGATTGCATTCAGACGGGCAATCGTATCCATACACCCTCTTGCATCTTCTATTGACAACGTCCGATTCCAATAATTGGAACAAGCCACACGAAACGTCTCGAATCCAGGCCAAGATATTCTTGGTATATTACCATTTACAGAAAGTGTTCCATGATACCCACCAGAATAAGAAGCTCCATGCATTACTTGAGCATTTAGTCCTGCCATCAATCCTCGTTTTACCCACCACATCAAATCTTCATATGTTTGTCCATAGGCATTTGCATATTCATAGGCACATTCATAAGAATATCGCTTCTTCCGTGCTATATGAGCCGCTGCTGACATTGTTTTCAATCCATCTAGGGTGAGTCCACCATCACTTTCATTTTCTGGAATATCTGCATACAATGCACTTTTTCCAATTTCAAAAGGCTTATTATATGCAACCTGATACCGAATTGTCTTACCATATTTCCTTGCAAAGTCAGATAGCCGCCCTAGGTGATTCTCACAATAACACTCTGTCAGCGTTTTTAAAAAATCGAAATTAATCATTTCTGCTAAACCATCTTTTTCAAATACATATGCTGGCGAATCTGGCTTTGGAATTACGCAACCAGTGTTCAAACACACCAAATATGGAATAATTGAATATCCTCTTCTACGCTCAAATTCCTGTTCAAAATTCTCTGTCCAATCCAAACAAGTATTGTATTCCATTGAATCACAGAAGATGGATTCCATAGACGGATATTGATTTTCTTCCAGAATTGGACGCCAATACGCTTCTATCGCTTTTTCACCAGCTATTCCAATATGATCTGCAACATAATACATTCCTTCTACCATTTCTGAACTTGGCTGTTGATAAAAGGCAAAAATAAGCCATTTTCCCTGATCTGTTTGCGGAAGCTGGCATCTCACCACAGCCTCTTCTCCTTTTCCTTCAACAAATGGCATCAAATCTATATAACTATCTTTTTTCAATACATGATTTTTTAACTCTAAATATGCAAATACACCGACCAATTCGGGGGTTCCTTTATCATGCTTTACACGCCTTAATGGCACATTTCCTTCATAATAACCGTCTTTAGAACACTCCCTTACTCCATAAGTTAATTCATGCACGGTCGCTGAATTATCGGGATCTTGAATTTCTGGTATACTAATTGGCCAACTCATACTAACGGTTACATCTAGCTTCATTCCTAGTCTTTGTACTTCATCTTCAATAACTGTTACCAGTTGATTCCAATTTTCAGATGGCCATCCATCTTCACTTTTTATAATCTCATGATGCTGATTACACCTAGCTGTAATTTCAACTCGCCCAAAGCCTCGTTCTTTTAGTAATTCAAGTTCCTGACGTATATCTTGTTTATCTACTGCCGCACATGGAAGCCACAAGCGAATTCCTGGTCTTGCTTCATTTGGAATCACCTTCCAATCCTCAACATTCCACTCTCCAAACATAATTTTCCTCCTTCTCTAGTGAATATAGATTCATTATTAATGAAAAGGAAGCATTGTTCAACATTCTATTTTTAGTAAAAAGTCGCCCATTTTTTATTCGTTTATCTATATATTATTTGCTATCTTGCCGCAAGTCCAAATCGTTGTTCCTAGATGGATAAGTTTGATCTTTATACTATAATTTGGTAAGAAAAAATCATCTGTCGCGATACGCGCTACAATATTGACTTTCTCTATACAGCTTACCTTTTCCAGTTTCGATTAATATTGCGCGTGCCTATGTCAATGATTCGTCAACGATCTTCCCGGTAATTTACGATGCCGCCTCGAGCAATGCTCGAGACGGCAAAAAATTTAAAGTTTTATTCTTTTTCGCAAATCTTTTTGATCATCGATTCTACATCAGTTCTGCTCTTTCCTAACGCATGCTCTAACTCTGAGTACAAGCGAGATTCTGCCAAATTGAAATACTGTCCGTCTACCGCTGTTGTCTTCTTTCCCTGCGCCTGACGACCGAACTACCCAATCTCCGATATGATACATTACTTTGACCTCTACTCTTCTTAGATAAAGCTTATTTTTCCACTTTTTATTTTACTTCTTTTTTTTCAAGTGTTCAAAGGGACTTTTCCACAAGGTTTCTATGTGTATCTATCGTGCAATTTCACCAAGTATTCAATATTTCTAATTTTCTCAAATCATTTTTTCATCTTTTATACTCGATAAAATCCCTAATATGTTCAATTTTATATTTTATACTCGATAAAATTGTAATATTCACTTGTTTTATCTAGTATACTAGTGATATGATATACTCACTAGTATATGAAAGGAGCCTCTTTTATGATTAAACGTGAATTATATATGAAACGCATCCGACCATTTATCGGAAGCGATTTAGTCAAGGTTATGACTGGTATCCGTCGCTGTGGAAAATCCGTTATGCTAGAACTAATAAAAGACGAATTAAAAGCATCCGGTGTTGATTCGTCCCAATTTATCTCAATTAACTTTGAGGATATGAGATACACCTACCTGCAAACTGCACAGGCTCTGCATGATGAAATCACAAAGCTTGCTTCTTCCATTGATGGAAAAGTCTACCTTTTCTTTGATGAAATTCAAGAAGTAACAGATTGGGAAAAATGCATTAATTCTCTACGAATCACGCTTGACTGCGACGTTTACATTACAGGTTCGAATGCCAAACTGTTGTCCGGCGAACTTGCTACCTATCTTGGTGGCCGATATGTTGAATTTATTATTTATCCTTTTTCATTTGCAGAATTTCTTGAATTGTACCATCTCACTGCACCAGATGAATCAATTTCAAACTGTTTTCAAAAATATCTTGTATCGGGTGGTATGCCATACTTGTCTAACCTTCGTTATGCCGAGGAACCATCCATTCAATATTTAACAGATCTTTTTAACTCAGTTCAGTTAAAAGATATTGTCAAAAGAAACAAAGTTCGCGATGTTGATCTGCTAGAGCGAATCACAGCTTATATTATGTCAAACATAGGGACACCATTTTCTGCTTCCTCTTTGGTGAAATTCTTAAAAAATGAGAAACGTTCTGTCTCTGCAGATACCATTCTCAATTATTTAAAATATTGTTGTGATGCCTACCTATTTTATCAGGTAAAACGTCAGGATCTTCAAGGAAAACAGCTTTTATCTTCAAATGAAAAGTATTATATCGCAGATCACGGTATTCGAGAAGCCGTCTTCGGCGGCAACATGCGCGATATCAATCTAATTCTTGAAAATATCATTTACATGGAACTACTGCGCCGTGGCTACACCGTCACAGTTGGAAAAGAGGGAAACAAAGAAGTCGATTTCGTATGTGACAAGCGTGGAGAGCTCATCTATATTCAAGTAACCTACCTACTCGCATCACCCGAAACCATTCAGCGTGAATTTGGCGTGTATGATAACATTCGAGACAATTTTCCAAAGTATGTCGTATCTCTCGATGAATTTGATATGAGCAGAAATGGAATCAAGCACCGCAATATTCGCGACTTTCTACTAGAAGATTCTTGGGCATGATTTAGAACACAGGCGCTTTAATCCTCGTCCATTCAATGACCGAGTCATTCATCATCTGATACTTGCAATCTTCGAATTGTACTGATATACTGTATCTTATCAGGGGCGCAATCTCCCCTGAGGTCAGTTCACGAAACTCCAGTTTATCCGTGTCTGACTCTAATTGTCAAGAAAGGTGGTTTTAAGATACTTTTATGAAGAAAACACTTGGTATTATCGGTGCCGAGCAGCAGGAAATTGATCTTTTGCTTGAGCATCTTTCACTTGAAAAGACCGTCAAAAAGGCTGGACTGTCTTTCTTTTGCGGTACCATCCATGAGTATCCTGTTGTTATCGTAAAGGCCGGAATCGGAAAGGTGAATGCAGCAGCCTGCACACAGATGTTAATTGATCTGTTTGATGTGAAGATGATTGTAAACACAGGTGCTGCCGGATCCTTAGATTCCCGCATCAATATTGGCGATATTGTTGTCTCCACTGAGGTGATCCAGCATGATCTCGACGTTACAGATCTTGGCTATAAGCCAGGTGATGTTCCAGGTACTGGAAAGGTATTTACCTCTGACAAACTGCTCCATGATCTGGCTGTTTCCTGCAGCCATGAGGCAAATCCAGATGTTACAGTCTATGAGGGCTTAATCCTAACTGGAGACCAGTTTATTTCCGGACAGGAAAAGAAAAATTGGCTTATTGACACCTTCCATGGTCTTTGTGCTGAGATGGAAGGCGGTGCAATTGCCCATGTTGCTTCTTTAAATGAAGTTCCATTTTTGATCATTCGTTCAATCTCCGACAAGGCAGACGGAAGTGCAACTATGGATTACACACAGTTTTCCAAGATGGCATCATATCACTCTGCACGCCTCGTTGAAGCATTGATTGAAAAACTGTTGGCACTATAATTATTTTACTTGAATCATCACCCCTACTTGGGTGCATACTATTTAGCGAAAGGAGTTTTACTATGTCCGTTTTAACTATTACAAAAAGCAATTTTGAAGAAACCGTTTTAAAGTCTGACAAGCCAGTACTGCTTGATTTCTGGGCTTCCTGGTGCGGTCCGTGCCGTATGCAGGGTCCGATTATTGATCAGCTTGCCGCTTCTCATTCCAACGTCGTATTTGGAAAGGTAAATGTAGATGAGGAGCCAGATCTTGCTTCCGAGTATGGCATTACTTCTATCCCAACTCTGATTATCTTTAGAGATGGCAGAGTGATTGATCAGGTAACAGGTGTTACCTCTAAGGCTTCTATTGAGCGGATGCTTGGCCTGTAATCCTGCATTATTTTAAAATAAGATAATAATAGGATTTTTGACTCCCCCGTTTTTTATAAGACGGGGGAGTTCACATGTTTAATTTGAAAGGCTATACATATCTATGAGAAATAAGCACGTTTTACACATGGTTCAGGCAGCACTGATCGCCGCCATGTATGTCGTTTTAACTTGGGTTGCCAATCTTTTAAGACTCGCAAATGGTGTTATTCAGGTTCGATTCTCTGAGGCACTGACCATTTTACCATTTTTTACACCAGCAGCAATTCCAGGACTTTTTGTTGGCTGCATCATCAGTAACACCATCACCGGATCTGCAATCTGGGATATTTTGTTTGGCTCACTTGCCACACTGATCGGTGCTTTATTTACTTATAAGCTGCGCCATATCAGCAAATGGCTGGCACCTCTGCCGCCAATTTTAGCCAATATCCTTGTTGTTCCGCAGGTTCTTCGCATCGTCTACGGTGCACCAGACTCCATCTGGTACTTAACAGCCACAGTTGGCATAGGTGAAGTAATCTCCTGCGGCATACTTGGAATGCTTCTTTTGTTTGCACTACAAAAGAATGCCAATCAGATTTTTCAATCATAATCAAAAAAGCCACACTCATTAAATGGGTGCGGCTTTTTTTAATTACATCATTTCTTTTAATTCATCTGGTGTAAAGACATACTTAGAATTGCAAAACTGACAGCAGGTCTCAATATTCTCTCCTGCATCAATCATTTCCTGAATGTCTGATTTTTTAATACTTGCGATTCCTCGTGCAAAACGCTCCTTACTGCATCCGCATTTAAATGAGACAGCCATGCGATCAAGAACTGCAAGCTCCATATCGCCAAGAAGCTCCTGCAAAATATCTTCCGGTGTTTTTCCACTGTCGAGCATTGCTGTTACTGAAGATACTTTTGCCAAACGCTTTTCTAGTGCAGAAATGGTTTCTTCTGATGCATCTGGCATAAGCTGAATAATAAATCCTCCTGCCTGACGTACAGTATTGTCCTTATTCATCAGCACGCCTAATCCAACACTAGATGGTGTCTGCTCGGAGACAGCAAAATAATATGTCAAATCCTCGGCAATCTCTCCGCTTACAAGATCTGTCTGTCCCACATACGGATCCTTCAGACCAATATCTTTGATTACGCTTAGCACACCCTTTCCAATAGCACCTGCTACATCAAGTTTTCCAATAGAATTTGCCTGAATAAGTACAACCGGATTTTGCGCATATCCCTTTACATGGCCATGAGAATCAGCTGTTACTGTCAAAGAACCAATTGGGCCATCACCCTGAATCTTAACAGTAAGAAGCTCTTTATCTCCCTTCAGCATGCTGCCCATCATGACAGCTGCTGTCATTGTACGTCCTAAAGCTGCGGTAACAACCGGACTTGTATTATGTGCATTTCTTGCATATTCTGTAAGATCTCTTGTGGTTGCGGCAAACGCACGGACCTGACCATTTGCAGCCGTCGCACGAATCATATAGTCACTCATGTTTCTTCCTCTTTTCTTTATAAGTTTTGCAGCGGTGTCTTTCCCTTTTCGCGTGCTATTATGTACACACGATCGGTATCTTTCGTTGCAGGTGCACCATTTTTATCAATTGCAGCAAGAAATATCATGCCCGACTCTTCAATTGCACAGCGCACCTCATCAATAGAAAACGCACGCTGCTCATGATATTCGTCAAAACGTTCATAACGATTATCCTCTTCCTGCACAAACAGCGTCAGCGCATAGCTGTTGATTCGTTTTTCTTTATCATAATCATTATCCCAAATAAAGCTTACCTCTTCATCTGCATCACAAAAACTCTGACAGCCAATACTCTTAAAGTAATGGTCAGTCTTTAGATCAAATAAAAATATGCCATTTGGATCCAGATAATTATTGACGAGACGGCACACATTAACAAGATCATCGTATTCAGTCAGGTAATTCATTGTGTCACACAAGCTAATTACCGCGCGCACAGTTCCGTAAAGCTCAAACTCTCTCATATCCTGATTCAGATATAAAATAGATCTTCCACTTTGCTCACGCTTTTCAACAGCCTCTGCCAGCATTTCTTCTGAATTATCCACACCGATCATGTCAAATCCCTTAGCATCAAACATCTCGGTTAACGTTCCTGTTCCACAGCCTAGCTCCAGCATCAAACCATCTTCAATGCCAAATTTTTTAAGCTGATCGGTTACAAAATTGCACCACTCCTCGTATGGAATTTCCTCCATCATACGATCATAGACAAGTGCAAATGCATGATATGCGTTCATAAATTCCCACGCCTTTCTTTTTTCTCCTCCACAACGGTTCAAGAACTTATTATACCTGATTTGAAGCTAATTTACAAGATTTTGACATCATCCAATAAAATAGAATACAAAATACTAGTGCAAAAGCAACACCAAACACGTTCTGTATCACACGCAAACTTACTGCACCCTTAAGTCCATAAGTCTGCGCAGCAATTGCAAGTGCGCCAAACGTATTAAATACTGCCTGCCATCCATATTTTACTGAAAATCCAACTCCGATTCCTCCGATAATTCCAATATATGCGTATATCGATGGCGGAAGCAGATAATACAATGCAACAAAGCAGATTACACCTGCAATGTTTCCAATAATTCTTTTTCTGACTCTATACTGCATATCCTCCATGAAAGGTACTATTGCTGACATAGCTGCAATACCCGCCCACATTGCTCTCGGCATTTTACATACCTGTGCAATAAAAAGCACTGTTGGCACACAAAGTATCTGGCACAGCTGCCATTTTGTTCTGGAAGATGTAAGGTCAAATTCTCTTACAATATCTTTAATTGTTCTCTTATAAGTTCTATTTTTATGATTTCTAAAAAATACAAGACAGGTAAGCAATGCTCCTACCACCATTGCTGCTAATCTCATCTGATAACTTTTTCCTGTCACGTCATATCCATACAAAAGTAAGTATCCCAAAACTAAAGTTGACTGGTTAAACATAAATGGATTATGACATCCAAAAATAATAAACACTGCAAGTGCTGCTATATTCAAAAGTATACCCAACACAGGTGACACATGATTAGCCAAATGTGGAAATACTGTCATAATTACAAAGAACAATGCAAGTAATATCGTTGACTGTCCTGTATGGATTCCCAAATCTGCATTTCTAAATACCATAAGGCATAATAAAACTACTACACCTACAATACTATTTTCATTGCCAAACAAAATGCTAAAAACAGTAACAAAACCAAAGCAAAATATCATTGTGAGCGCAATCTTTACAAGATATACAAGCATATGATATGCTTTTTCCTTCCCTGTCCCACTTGTCTTAAGCATCTTTTTTGATCCTGCCTGATTTAACTGCAATTCCTGATAAAACGTCATATCCTTCCTCCTAGTATTTTATAATTATTGTAATGGAAGCTGCACAACAAACCTGCATCCTCCATATTCGCGATTTTGTGCTTCAATCGTTCCGCCTGCACTGTCAATAATTCGCTTTACAAGTGCAAGACCAAGACCATTTCCTTCTGCCTTATGGGAACCATCTGCCTGATAAAACTTATCAAATATCCTGTTTTTTATTTCCTCGTCAATTCCAGGGCCTTCATCTTCCAGAATAAATTTTACCTGATCATTTTCCTGTTTTAAAAACATCGTAATTATTCCCTGATTAGGACTAAACTTAATGGCATTATCCAAAAGATTTATCCAGATATGCATAAAAAGTCCTTCATTTCCTACATATTTAACAGCCTCCATCTCTACCTGAAATCCAATTTTCTTCTGTGTCCACTTTGATTCTAGCGAAAGGATTGCCTGTCTGATCTGCTCATCAAGACGATATTTTGTCTTTTTCATTGGAATATTCTGATTTTCCAGCTTAGACAGCAGAAGAATATTTCCAACAAGACAAGACAATCTCTGAGTATTAAACAGGATTTTCTCTACATATTCATTTTGTTCATTCGAAAGCTCCTCTCCCTGTAGCAGCATCGTATAGCCCTCAATTGCATTTATAGGTGTTTTAAACTCATGTGAAACATTAGAAACAAAATCCATCTGCAATATTTGTGTAGCACGAAGCTCTTTTGTCATCACATTAAAGCTATTATATGATTGTGCCACTTCTGCAATACGACTGCTTGTTTCTAACTGTTTATCAAAATCTCCCTGCGAAACATCCTTCATTGCCTCGCTAAGCTTTGTGATCGGCTCTAAAACCTTTCCATTTAAAAGCACTGTAATTAATCCTGCAATCATTGTATTAAAAATCAACAGCCAGACAATCGCAGGAATATTTTCCGGCATTTCCAGAAAATGCTTTAAAAACGCAAAAAGTAATGCTGAAATTATCATCGAACAGGCCAATGCCAGCCAAATAATGCCTGTCAGATATGTGCGAATTTTAAATTCCTTCTCTTTTCTTTTTTTCATGATTTCTTTACCACCTTATATCCAATCCCTCGCATAGTGACAATTTCAAAATCAGAATTTTCCTTAAATCGCTCTCTAATTCTTCCAATATGAACTTCGATCGTATGCGGGTCAGCCTCTGTCTCCACGCCCCAAACATCGTCCATCAGCTGCTGTTTTGTAAATGTACGTCCTGGCGATGCTGCCAGTTTGTACAAAAGCAGAAATTCCTTTTTGGGAAGCACCTGAGTTTCTGAACCTATTTTAACAGTCATTTGATCATAGTCAAATTCTGTAGAACCAATTACGATTTTATGTTCGTTAAGTATCTGTGCCCGCCTCAGCAATGCGCCCACTCTTAAAACCATCTCATTTACATTGACTGGCTTTACCATGTAGTCATCGCTTCCTGACAAAAATCCCTGACGCATATCATCAAACGTACCTTTTGCCGTAATCATCAGCACTGGAATCTGATATCCTGCTGCACGAAGCTTCGAAACAAGCTCATACCCATCCATTACAGGCATCATGATATCAGAAATAATCAGATCAATATATTCTATATCAAGTGTTTTTAATGCCTGCAAGCCATCTGACACGCATTTGATCTGATATCCATTTTTTTCAAGTACTTTTTGAAACAATTGACTCAATTCCTTATCGTCTTCCACTATTAAAATCTTAAACATGTCTCCTCCATATAAAAAACAATGATAAGAATCACTGCCAGTATGCAAAAAATAATTTTTCGGTTTTTACGCTATCTGATCATAATATTATCTTTCTTCCTTTCTTAATTGCTGCCTGTAGCATACAAATGCAAGCTCAATTAAACCTCAACAGAGGCTGACTTTTCCCAAAAACACTTTATTTTATTTACAAAAACAAAAAAATCCAGTATACTCATTGTATGGTGAATCTACATTGACATGATCTCTCACAAAGGAAAGGAAACAATATGATTTTATCCTATATCCGAAAAAATCAGTGTAAGCGCCTTTTTTACCCGCTGATGCTGCTTGGCGTCGTGATTTTTCTTGTATGGCGCTCGCCTGTCACTGAATATGTGACAAAACGCACAATCAGCAATGCCGTGCTCATCAATGATTCCATGGCAAAAAAGGTTTTGTATGCGAAAATTAAAACGGGGACACTCTACTACAGCGGCGAGGACTGTCTGGCAGGCGGTGAGCTCGTTGGACATTATTACTACGAGCTTATAGGCGGAAGCTGTCATTTTTATCTCATCCGTGCTGTGGCCGGCTATCCAGCTTCCAAAACACTTGAAGGACAGACTATTATAGGACGCGTTGATGCTTTTGAACCCGAAATTCTAGATCCGCTCACACAAAAGCTTGCTGAAGATATTTCATGGGATACAAAATCCCTTAAAAGCGTTTGCCAGAAATATTTTGTCAACCAGACTGCCTATCTAAACAGGCGTGAAATTGTGCTTATGGTTGTCCTTCTTTTGGTGTTTGTCTTAATGATTGTGGTTTTTATTCGCACATTTTTATATATCATAAATCCACGTCTAACAAAAACCTACCGAAATCTGGAGCACTATGGCAATCCTGAGAAAATTTTAAATGATGTGGAAAAACAAATTCGTCGAAGGATTCTTCTGCAGACAAAGACACTTATTCTGACGCCTCGCTATCTTGTTGAGCTCTCTGATGATATATGTGCCATTATCCCACTGCCGGAAGTATTATGGATCTATGATCATGCTGCTATGCGCCGTACCATAAAGGGACGCCAGTTAAGCTATACAATCCATGTTGTCACCATGAAGGGTGAGGAATATACACTGACTGGCAAATCACATCGTGAAGTCAGCGCTATATATCACGAGCTAAATACTCGTTATCCGAATTTTTTCTTCGGTTATTCAAAAGAACATCAGGAAATGGTTCAATATGTGCTGCATGAAATGAAAAATGAAAAAGCATAAGAAATCTGTATATAAAATGAATCAGAGGACATAATAAAAATGTCAGAAATCTAGCGGCATTTTAAATGCCGCAGTCAGCTGACAGGCGGTTATGATTCCCCCCTCTAAACCGCACAGCTTACAAATGATATCATTTATTATTTATCCTCCCCTTTCAAAGAAGAGCCTGCGCAGATGCACAGGCTCTTTCTTCTATAGAAGACATATGATACCCACGGCTTGTGACTTTTCGACCCTTGTATCACTTTGAGATTGCTTCAAATGCTTCCTGAAGATCATAAATAATATCATCAATATTTTCTGTACCAATTGAAAGACGAATGGTGTTTGGCTTGATTCCCTGCTCTGCCTGTTCAGCCTCGTTTAACTCAGCATGTGTAGTAGATGCTGGATGAATAACAAGAGACTTTACATCTGCTACATTTGCAAGCAGTGAAAACAGCTTCAGCTGATCAATAAACTCTTGTGCTTCCTTTGCGCCGCCCTTAATCTCAAATGTAAAGATAGAGCCGCCGCCATTTGGGAAATACTTCTTATAAAGAGCCTGCTGCTCTGGGTCTTCTGATACTGACGGATGATTTACTTTTTCTACAAGCGGCTGTTTCTTTAAGAAATCTACAACCTTAAGTGCATTTTCTACATGTCTCTCTACACGAAGTGACAATGTCTCAAGTCCCTGCAGGAAGATAAATGCATGGAACGGTGAAAGAGTTGCACCTGTATCACGAAGTAAAATAGCACGGATTCTTGTAACAAATGCTGCAGGACCTGCTGCATCTGCAAAGCTAATTCCATGATAGCTTGGATCTGGCTGTGTCAGCTGTGGGAACTTTCCTGATGCTTTCCAGTCAAATGTTCCTCCATCTACAATGACACCTCCGATGGTAGTTCCATGACCACCGATAAACTTTGTTGCGGAGTGTACTACTACGTCTGCACCGTACTCGATTGGTCTTACAAGATACGGTGTTGCAAATGTATTATCAATAACAAGCGGAATCTGATGCTTGTGCGCAATCTTTGCAATTTTCTCAATATCAACAACCTCTGAGTTTGGATTTCCCAGCGTCTCGATGAAAATCAGCTTTGTATTCTCCTTGATAGCGCCCTCAATCTCTTCATAATTAAATGGATCTACGAATGTTGTGTTGATACCATATGATACAAATGTATGTGCCAGCAAATTGTAGGTACCACCATAGATATTTTTTGCTGCAACAACATGATCACCTGCAAATGCCAGATTCTGGATTGCATATGCAACAGCTGCTGCGCCAGATCCAACTGCAAGTGCTGCAACACCACCCTCAAGGCTGGCAATTCTCTTCTCAAATACATCCTCAGTCGGATTAGTCAGTCTTCCGTAAATGTTGCCGGCATCCTTTAATGCAAAACGGTCAGCTGCGTGCTGAGAGTTATGAAATACATAGGAAGATGTCTGATAAATTGGAACGGCTCTTGCATCTGTTACTGGATCAGCTTCCTCCTGTCCTACGTGAAGCTGCAGTGTCTCAAACTTTAATTTTCTTTCCTTTAATGTACTCATATTTAAATCCTCGCTTTCAGGTGGTGTTTTTTGTTTCACTGTCTGTATTATAGCGAAGGCGCCTGTCTTTGTCTAATACACAAAAGCAAACGCCTGTTATTGGATTCTCCTATAGCTATATTGGATGATTAAAGTGGTTTTTCATCACTTCAGCACCAGATTCTTGTATTTTGCAAGCTCATTAACATAAAGCTGCGCCAGTTCACTTAACTGAATACTTTTTCTCTTCACATATCCGATTGTCATGACCTCTGTTTCCTTTAGAGGAACTGCCGCATAGTCACTTCCGTTTAACTCCTCACAAATAATACCTGAACACAAAGTATAACCATTTAAGCCAACCATCAGATTTAGCATACTTGCGCGGTCATCTACCTGAATTGTCTGTTTATACTCGTAGGTACTAAAAACCTCCTCTGCAAAATAGAATGAATTTGTCTTTCCCTGATCAAACGTAAGACACGGATACTTTTCAAGCTCCTGTAAGCTAACACTAGACTTTGATGCAATCGGATTTTTCTTCCACACATATACATAAGTATTGCAGTCAAATAGTGGGATAAACTCAAGCTCACTCTCATGAATCAGTTTCATCAAAATCTTCCGATTAAAATCACTCATATAAAGAATACCAATCTCGCTGATAAAATCCTTTACATGCTCAATAACAGTTCCCGTCTTTGTCTCATGAATTGCAAACGCATAATCGTCCATACCAAATTCCTTTACCATCTCAACAAATGCTTTAACGGCAAAGGTATAATGCTGCATGGAAACGGCAAAGCGCTTCTTTGTTTGTGTCTTCTCTACGTATCGCTGCTCCATCAGACGGTACTGCTCAACAACTTGTCTGGCGTAGCCTAAAAATTCATTTCCCTCTGTTGTTACAATGATGCCTCTGTTTGTTCGTCCGAATATACGGATTCCAATCTCTCCCTCAAGCTCCTTTACTGCCTCTGAAAGACTTGGCTGAGAAATAAATAATTTTGCTGCTGCCTGATTCATTGATCCGCAGTCCGCGACCGCAATCGCATATCGTAATTGCTGTAATGTCATTGCTACCGTCTCCTATTTGTTAATTTATACATGATACCTACGAATTGCTCCGTTGTTTCACAACTCTCGCAATTCTAAAAACATTCGGATTCGCTGAGTTTCTTTGAAACTCGCTGCATCCTCATGTTTTGGCGGGTCTCAAGGTCACAACTTCTAGTGCAAGCACGATCAGCTTGTGACTTTTCGCCCCTGTATCATATACAGAAAAAGGCCCTGCTCTCTGCAGGGCCAAAAGGGAATAAAAAGGGGAGGGATGCCGATTACTTCATCGGCTATGAAAAAGATATATGAATGTCCAGTTGATTTCTCAACTGTGCCTACATCATAACTGATAAATGTGTTCATTTTTTGTCCAAATTTTTAACGATTTGTGAATGGATGGCACTTTTCCCACTTTTTTCTCATTTTCCGCAGAGCTTTACGATTGCCAGCGCAAAAATTTCTGCACTCATCACAAGCTGATCAATAATAACAAACTCATCCGGTCCATGCATATGGTTATCTACAGACGGATCTGCACATCCACATGCCACACCATTTTCAATATGATGAACGTAGGTTCCTCCACCAATTGCAAGTGGTTCTCTTACTTCACCAGTCACATCTGTATAAGTCTCAAGTAAGGTTTTTACCAGTTCAGAATCCTTTGGAACATAATGAGGCGGATTCAGCGGTGAATCATTTGGCTCAAAGCCGGCATCTGAAAGCTTCTTTTGAACAACATTCTTTGTATTTTCCTCTGTTGCACTGTTGCATGCACGACAGTCAAAGGTTCCGCTCATCTTTGTATCATTTAATTCAAACAAATCAAGTGTCAGAGTTGTCTTTCCTGAAATTTCATCCTCAAGGTTCACACCAAGTCCTCCTCCGCAGTAATCACCGTGTGGGAACAAAGCAGTTACATTGTGAAGCAATGTCTTTGTCTTGCTTTCTGCAAGCGGTAGGGATGAAAGCAGCTTAAGAAGTGCAGTCAATGCATTGTTTCCATCCATTGGACTTGCCGCATGTGCAGATACACCATCTGCATGAATCATAAGAGCACCATTTTCAGCCAAAGAAACAGTAAACTTCACACCTGTCTCATCTTCAGCTTCTTTTACATATTTATTCATCTCATCTGCTGTCATTCCTTCAACAACGGCATCTGCCTTTGCTGGAACAACATTTACCTTAATTCCACTGACAGCACTTCTTACTCTAGGAAGACCTTCCTCTAGTGAAACTTCTGCTGTAAATGTAGTGTGAAGGCTTCCCTTCTCTAAAAATACAAGCGGAAAATCAGCATCCGGTGAAATTGTCATCGGTGCATGAGTATTCTTTCCAAAATAGTAGGCAATATCAGAACTTCCACACTCTTCATCAGATCCTAAAATCAAACGAACATCCTTATCTAACTCAAATCCAAGGTCACGCACTGCCTTCATTGCATAGAGTGCCGCAACAGCTGGTCCCTTATCGTCAGATGTTCCGCGTCCGTACATCTTTCCATCCTCAACTATAGGCTCAAACGGTGTTGTTTTTGTCCATCCGTCTCCGCCTGGAACAACATCAAGATGTGCCAGAATATCAAGTCCAAGCTCCTTTCCATTGATTACTGTGTCAATCGCATAATTATCCCAGTTTTTTCCTAAAAAGCCGTGCTTCTCAAAAAGAGATAATCCTGCATGAAGTGCCTCTGCTGCACCCTCGCCATATGGCTTTCCCGGCAGCGCCTCTGCACGAGCACTGTCTACTTTGATCAATGTCTTAATGTCTTCAACCATCTCGTCGCGATGTACGCTAAGATACTCATGAATCTTTTCCTGTACTGTCATAATCTTTCACCTTTCTATATTTGCTATTAGTAGCGTTATGCTACTATGATACCCCTAGCCGCGCAAAATTGCAATGCTATTTTGCATAGCTAGAAATAGTTTCAAAAAAGCAAAAAAAACACTTGCAAACGTTTTATAACCTGCTATAATGTGCTAGAAAAACGTCAAAATCAACTTTAAAAAAGGAGCATAAGAAGTATGGCAAAAAATGCAACAAGGGAGATGACATCTGGAAGCCCGCTCAAATTAATTTTAAGCTTTGCAGTTCCGCTGCTGCTTGGCATGCTGTTTCAGCAATTCTACAGTATGGTTGATACTATTATTGTAGGAAAAAGTTTGGGCGTTGATCAGTTGGCCGGTGTCGGATCGACAGGAGCAATCAACTTTATGATAATTGGATTTTGCAACGGTGTCTGCAGCGGATTTGCTATCCCAATAGCACAAAGCTTTGGCGCAAAGGACTACAAGCGACTGCGAAAATTTGTCGCAAACGCAGCCTGGCTGTCCATCGCATTCGCAGCTGTTATGACAGTTGTCGTCTGTGTACTATGCAGACAAATTCTTTCCTGGATGGATACACCAGAAAATATTTTCGAATATGCTTATAGCTACATATTTATCATTTTCCTTGGAATACCTGCCACATATCTTTATAACTTGCTGTCAGGTATTATACGTTCTCTCGGAGACAGCCGCACACCAGTTATATTTCTGGTTATCTCAGCCATGTTAAATATTCTTTTTGACCTGCTGGCAATTCTTGTTCTGCATATGGGAGTGGCAGGCGCTGCATGGGCTACTGTTCTTTCCCAGCTGATTTCCGGTATTTTATGCTTCTTATATATGAGAAAGCAGTATGATATTCTCAAATTTGAAAAGGATGAGATGAAATTTGAGGGGCGTCAGGCGATCATACTTTGCAACATGGGCATTCCAATGGGTCTGCAGTACTCCATTACAGCAATCGGAAGTGTTATCTTACAGACTGCAGTAAACTCACTTGGTTCTCAGGCCGTAGCCGCAGTTACAGCTGCCGGCCGTATCTCTGGCTTTAGCTGCTGCCCGTTTGATGCACTTGGCTCCACAATGGCAACATATGCCGGTCAAAATGTCGGCGCCGGGAAGCTTGATCGCGTTGGAAAAGGCTTGAAATCCGCAAGCTTCATAGGCGGCATCTATGCCATTATTGCTTTCTTTGTATTATCATTATTTGGAAGACAAATTGCACTTCTGTTTGTATCGGCAGATGAAATTGCCATTCTTGATCATGTTAAGCAGTTTTTAGTTTTCAACACGGCTTTCTATATTCCGCTTTGTCTCGTCAATACCGTGAGATTTTGCATACAGGGAATGGGCTATTCCCGATTGGCAATTTTAGCAGGTGTCTGTGAGATGGTTGGACGAATTATTGCCAGTCTTGTTCTTGTACCGCTCATTGGCTTTGTTGGCATATGTATTGCCAGTCCAATTGCATGGATCATGGCAGATCTGTTTCTCGTTCCAGCATACTGTCATACAATAAATCGAATGAAAAAAATATTAGCTTCTTAAATTTAAAGCAGCTAATCAAAAAATACCCCTCGACAGGCTGCTTATGTGTGCAGACTGATCGAAGGGTATTTTTTATTAACGTACTGCCTTAAGCAGTGCATTTAGCAAAAAATTATTATTATAAAGAAATGTCAGCAGTGTACTCTGTGTAATCATTGAAAGTGCCTCGCGTCCCCAATCTTGTGCTGCAAACGCCGTCACAACAATTCCGCCGATCCATATTATAATCAACGCAGTACAAAGCCCGCAAATGGCACCTGCAATACAGTCAATCTGATGCAAAACAGGCAGTCTCACAATTCCTGCTAAAACCATTGTTACAATACGAAGCAAAATCCATACAACAACAAAACTGATAATACAGCAAACAGCCTCAAATGCCAAATCTGTGAGCCATCCCGTAATATAGGCTGCTATATTTTGAATGCCACGCTGCTCATAAACTGCCTTGCTGTTGCTTTGCTCTAAAGATTTTGTCAGAACATCCGGCAGATTCAGACTATCAATGACCTTATCTGTCAGCTGCGCCTGTCCTGCCTGAATCTCTTGTGTCTTTTCTTCCACAAATGAGCTAACACTAGTCTCTATTGCTGCATAAATCCCTGTCTGGTCTTTCACAAAATCAGACACAGGCTCGCGGACAAACAGCATGATTACCAAGCTTACAAAAAAGGACGCAAATGAAAGAACTGTTTTTACAAGTCCTCTTTTTGCACCAGCCAGTGTCGCAAGTACAATCAATACGATTACCGCTATCACAAGCCAATTCATAGAATCACACCTTTCTTTTTTCAGCCAACTTCAAAATCCTTATCACGCAAAATCAGACAGCCTCTCTTGTCATATTTGCTCTGGAAGAGCTTGCGCATAGATTTTTTCTCGGCCTTCTCAATTGCATTATTTACAATCATCTCAACAATACGCTTTTTATTGCGCTCCTGATTACCTGCAATTACCTTTAAGCGCTCCATCAGTGCCAGCTCACCTGATTTATCAAACACACTGTCCTCTCTATCTGCATATCCTCTTGCATACTCAAGAAGCTCAGTAACAGAATATGTCTCACGGACAAATTGAGCCGTAACTACCTGTGCAAGCTGTGGGTAATCAATAAGCAGATGACGAATTGAGGCCGGTGTATCGATGAATACAACAAGCAAGCTTCTGTCAGTTGGATCAATGATCTTACAAAATTCATTGATGACACGCTCATTCATGTCTGCCGCATCTTCAATAAGAATTGTCTTTCCAAGCAGCTTGTCAATTGACTTAACAAGTCCCTTCTGATTCAGCTTCTGACCTGTAATTTTCACAACAGATCTCGGAACTGCACGTGAAGAACATTCTGCCAGTTCCTCTAAATATTCAAGTGCCAGTTCAATATCATCCTCATCTGGCATCGCCTGAATAGCAAAATGCCATACACGTGACATATCCTCCGGATTGACAATTGGAAGTCCGCTGTTTGCTGTCATATCTGGTTGACGGCTCTCAGCAGATTCTTCCTGAGGTTCTTTCACTTCTGGTTCTTCCTCGGATTCTTCCTGAGCATCTTCCTCTTCTGGTTCTTCCTCAAATTCTTCTTGAGGTTCTTCCTCTTCTGGTTCTTCCTGAATTTCTTCTTGAATCTCCTCCTGAGTCTCTGCTTCTTCTGGATCTTTTTTAGATTCTTCTTGAATCTCTTCCTGAGGCCCCGCTTCTTCTGGCTCTTTCTCAAGTTCTTCCTGAACTTCTTCCTGAGTCTCTTCCTCTTCTGGCTCTTTTTCAGGTTCTTCTTGAACTTCTTCCTCTGGCTCTACTTCCACCGTTTCTGCCACTGGTGCTGCCCACTCAGAAATCTGCGGTTCTTCTTCTGGCTTATATGCTTCAAACCAAACAGCCTCATCAGCGTTTTCACTATCTGAGGTTTTCTCTGAAATTTCGGTGTTTGCTGTTTCAACGTCTGAGGTTTCGTTTTCTGAAGTCTCGTAATCTAAAACTTCACTTTCTGTAGTTTTGTCCTCTGAAATCTCATCCTGCATATGGGAAATATCCTCAGGCACCTGCAGTTTTTCTTTCTCTTCAACATCCGAAGGAATTTCAGAAACCAGCTCCAAATTCTTCTCCCCGGCAAGCTGCTGCACCTGCTGTACCTGCTTTGCCAACTCATCCTGCAGCTCGTTCTGGACATCCTCCTGCTTTGCACGCTGAATTACTGCCATAATTTCGTTCATGTCACTCGTAACAACACTTTGTCTGGCATGTTCTAATCTTTGTTCCTTCTTTAAGCGTTCTACTGCCTCAAGTTCCTCTTCACGCTGCTTACGAAGCTTTTCTTCACGCTCTAGCAAAGCCTTCTGCTCATCCTCTCGCGCTTTAGCCTCTTTTTTAGCTGCCTCCTGCTCTGCCTGATATGCCTTTTCCTGCTCTTCCTGCCACTTTGAAATTTTTTCCTGTGCGGCAGCTTTTTTAGCCAACTCTGCCTGTGATTCTTTCTTTTCCTGCTCTTCTTGCTTTTTCTGAAGCTTTTCGTTTTCTTCCTGTGCCTTTTTGTCTGCAAACTTCTGAACCTTTTCCTTTTGCGCCGGTGTTAACGGTGCAAACTGACTCTTAAGAGAAAGTGCCTTTTCCACATATTTTCCAAGGCCAAACCAAAGAATAATATCATCACACAGTTGGATACACTTATCCTTCTCATTATTCATCGCATATAAAACAGCCAGCTCATAAGCCCATTTCTCATCAAAATCTTCTCTCTTGTAAGCCTCAAGAATTTTGATTTTTTCATCAAGAGTTGCCTTCTGATAACGTGCCATCTTATATAAAAGAATATATCTTCCCTGATCATTTGGCGCTATGCGACAAAATTCCTCGAAGTAATTTTTCGCATCATCATAACTGTCTGCCTTCAATGCAAGCTCCGTTAGACGATACACGATACGGCGTCCCATCGCTGCATACTCATATGCCTGCTGCAAAATATCGATTGCCTTTTCATACTCTCCTACTGCCGTATAGACATCGGCTGCCAGTGTCAGCATTTTTACGTCGCGGATTTTTGTCCAGTCGATCGTATCGCACAGCTTTGCAGCCTCGCCATACTCTTTTCTGGCTGCAACCTGTCTGATATGCTCTGTTTTTAACTGATATTCGTATTTATCCATTTTGTCACCATTTCCTGCAACTATAATTCCACACGTCCATCAAGTGCACGTGTTAATGTCACTTCATCTATATATTCCAAATCACCGCCTACCGGCACACCACTTGCAATACGTGTTACCTTAATGCCAGCTGGCTTGATTAATTTACTTATATACATCGCTGTTGCTTCTCCTTCCAGACTGGAATTTGTCGCAATAATCACCTCTCGCACATCTTCGCGCTGCAGGCGCACCAGCAATTCCTTTATTTTAATGTCTCCCGGTCCTATTCCAAGCATAGGAGAAATTGCCCCGTGAAGAACATGATACACACCATCAAATTTTCCTGTTTTCTCATAAGCTGCCAGATCTCTGGAAGTTTCCACCACCATAATCACTGACTTATCTCTCTTTGCACTGCCACAGATCGGACATAGCTCCTGATCTGTCAGTGTAAAGCATTCCTTGCAGTAGCGGATATTGCTGCGCGCATTCACCATCGACTGCGCCAGCTGCTCCACCTGCTCTTTTGGCATATTAATAATATGAAATGCCAGACGCTGAGCTGATTTTACTCCAATCCCAGGCAGTCTGGACAATTCTTCAATCAATTGATTTACTGTTTTGCTGTAAAAATCCATCAGAACGGAAAGCCTCCGCCAAGACCACCAAGGCTGCCGCCTAAACCACCTGCTAATTTGCCCATTGACTGAGAAGAAGCCTCATCAACCTGACGCATAGCCTCATTTACAGCTGCTACGATCAGATCCTGCAATGTCTCGATATCATCTGGATCAACAGCTTCTTCTGCCAACTCAACATTTGTTACTTCTCTTTTGCCAGAAACAGTAACCTTAACAACACCGCCGCCTACACTTGCAGTAAATTCCTTTTCCTCAAGCTCCTTCTGCTGCTCCTCCATCTGGCGCTGCATTCTCTGTGCCTGCTTCATTAAATTGTTCATATTGCCCGGCATACCGCCTGGGAATCCACCTCTTTTTGCCATGTCTTTACTTTTCCTTTCAACTATAAATTTAATTATTCATCTTCAACACCAATTTCCATATTGATTCCCTCAATATGGCTGCCTCTTGTGATGCGCGGCATCGCCTCACCTGCCTCAAGAAGCTTCGCAGTAATTGAAAATTCCTTCTGATACTGCTTATTTAACATCTGCCGAAGCTCTTCCATACGTTCCTGTCGAAGCATCAGCTCATAGTTAAATTTGTTTGTGAATACAATGCACAGGCCTTTTGCCTTATCATAGCTTATATTGGTTCCCATCAAAATCGAATTCATAAATCCCGACTGCATGTGAGAAAGCTTCTTCCACTCACTGCTTATCTTTTGATAGTCCTCATATTCGGCCTCACTTAATTCAACAGTCTGCGCTGCTTTTTGCATAACAGGCTGCTTTGCATTGCCCTCAAAATAAGAATCAAAAATGCTTCCCGACTGCTGTGGTTCTGTATTTTTCACAAAACTGCCAGAAGCAATTTTCTCCTCAATTTGATCCAGTCTCACACGAAGACTCTCTATATCGTCCTCCATCTGCGGCTGCATCATCTTAATAATTGCCATCTCAATAAGTACTCGTTTTGAGACAGCAAATTTGAGCTGATTTGAAAGCTCAGAACATATCCTGATATTTCTCATCAGCACACTAAGCGCCACCATCTTTGATTCTTCTCGAAGCGCCTCATAATTTTCTTTTGTCATCTCAAGTGCCTGCGCACTCTGGTCTGCTGTCTGCACCAGCATAAGATTTCGCAGATACCAGATAAAGTCTGTGACAAATTGGCTAAGATCGCGCCCCTGTGAACTGATTTCATCCATCAGCTGCACGCATCCCGGCACATCACATCGTATAATCAGGCGAAGCAACTTAGAAAATACCTGTGTATCTACTGCACCGAGTACATCTAGCACCTTCTCATACGTCAGCCTCTGACCATAATAGAATGAAATACATTGTTCCAAAAGACTTAATGCATCTCGCATCGCTCCATCAGCTGCTTTTGCTACGTAGCGAACTGCATCCTCATCTGCCTCGACACCTTCTGCCTTAAGCAGCTTGGAAACCTGATCTGCTATTACATTATTTCCAATTCGCCTGAAATCATATCGCTGACATCTCGACAAAACCGTGATAGGTATTTTATTTACTTCTGTCGTTGCTAAAATAAAAATCACATATGCCGGCGGCTCCTCAAGCGTTTTTAAAAGCGCATTAAAAGCCCCCGCCGACAGCATATGCACCTCATCTATGATATAGACGCGATATTTTCCTTCTGTCGGCGAGTACTGAACCTGATCACGAATCTCTCTGATATTATCGACACCGTTGTTTGATGCCGCATCAATTTCAGCCACATTGACTGAGCGTCCCTCAAGGATCGACCGGCACACCGCACATTCATTGCACGGGCTTCCATCCACAGGATGCTCACAGTTGACGGCACGCGCCATGATCTTTGCAATCGTGGTTTTTCCTGTTCCTCTCGTGCCGCAGAACAGATAAGCATGACCTACGCGGTCTGAAATAATCTGATTTTTTAAAGTCCGTACAATGTGCTCCTGCCCTCTTACATCTTCAAATCGGGCAGGACGCCATTTGCGGTATAATGCTGTATATGCCATTTACAATTAATCTCCAAATGAAATTCCCATGAGCTTTGCTTCCTGAACCATCTCATCATCCGGCTGGATCATTTTAAGCTTTCCTGCAACATCTGCTAACGGAATCTTTGCGATATGATTGTTCTTCATACCTACCAGGTAGCCAAACTCTCCGTCTAAGATCATCTTGCCTGCTGCTGCGCCAAGTCTTGTTGAAAGGACACGGTCATAAGGGCACGGACTTCCACCTCTTTGCATATGACCTGGAACTGCTACACGCACCTCCTGTCCAGTCAGCTCAGAAATCTTTGCACCAATCTCGTAAGAGATAGATGGATACTGACGCGTTGCAATATATTTCTTATATTCTTTCTTTGAAAGTGCAGCCTGCTCCTTGGAGATTGCACCCTCAGCAACAGCAATGATTGAGAAACGCTTTCCTTCCTTAGCACGCTTATTTACAGCTGCTGCCACCTTATTGATATCATACGGAATCTCTGGAACAAGAATGATATCTGCTCCGCCTGCAATACCTGCATGAAGCGTAAGCCATCCTACCTTATGACCCATTATCTCCACGATAAAAACACGTCCGTGTGAAGCTGCAGTTGTATGGATACAGTCAATAGTCTGTGTAGCCAGATTGATAGCACTCTGAAAACCAAAGGTAACATCAGTTCCCCACAGATCGTTGTCAATTGTTTTTGGAAGTCCGATGACGTTAAGTCCTTCCTGACGAAGAAGATTTGTCGTCTTCTGGCTGCCATTTCCGCCTAATACTACGAGACAGTCAAGCTTTAGCTTCTTGTAGGTATTCTTCATTGCCTCTACCTTATCAAGACCATTCTCATCCGGGACACGCATCAGCTTAAATGGCTGTCTGCTCGTACCCAAAATCGTACCGCCATTTGTCAGAATTCCTGAAAAATCCTTTGATTTCATAATACGGTAATCCTCATAGATCAGTCCGCGATAACCTTCGATGAAACCAATGATTTCAACATCCTTTCTCTGATTATATAGCGTCTTTGCAACACCTCTCATGGTTGCATTCAAGCTCTGACAATCTCCGCCGCTGGTTAACATTCCAACTCTCATCGTATCTTCCTCCTTATAATTTAGGATTTCAGCTATATCAATGGCAAAACTAACCCATCGTAGTTTTTATTATACAAAAAAAGAGCTGTCGATGCAACAGACAACTCCTAAAAAACTCTTTTTCTTTTGATATATCATTTTTTTGCGCATCCCGGCTTCGAATGCCACCCCCAGACGTTACCTCTGCAGCCTGCTCGGCTCAGGCACCCTCACGGCACACAAGAGATTCTGCTTAATGCTGCTTCGTTCCCGACCTGACATGGTTCACAGAGTCTTGTTGCGTAAGACCCAAACTTCAACGCCACTTACAAAGGGCAGCTCCACAAGTGAAACACCCTCAGCCGGAATATAACCCCTACTATAGCGGATTGAAGGTACAAGGCACCGCTACCGCCCCGGCTGCGCATCCATAATTGTATCGGATATTTCTTCGTTTGTCAAGGGGCGTTTCTTCTTTTTTACCCTGATACGTTTAAAAAACTCTGACAATATCTGCGAGCATTCCTGTTCTAAAACACCTTTTGTGATCGGAATCTGATGATTAAACTGCTGCATATCAAGCAAATTTATAATGGAACCAGCACACCCTGCCTTTGCATTCATTGCACCTATAACCACACGATCAAGACGTGCCTGCACGGCTGCTCCGGCACACATCTGGCATGGCTCAAGCGTCACGTACATCGTACATCCCTCCAGACGCCAGTCACCAAGCTTTTTCGATGCTTTTTTCATAGCTGCAAGCTCTGCATGACCAAGCACTGAGCTTTCTATGTTTCTTCTGTTATAGCCTCTGGCAATGACTTTTCCATCACAAACGATAACACAGCCAATTGGAACTTCATCAATAGCTGCTGCCTTTTTGGCCTGTGTAAGTGCCTGACGCATAAATTTTCGGTCTTCCTTTTCTCTAAGACTTGCCTGTTCTTCCAAAAGCTGCTCGTTCTCTGTTGCCATTGTTTTCCCTTTCTTCTGTTTTTGATGTGTTTTTAACCAAATGCAGGATTCACCGTTTTTTGTTGATCTGCAACTGTCATCTTTGCTTCCTTTTTTTCACCCTGATCATCTGCCGGAAATACAATCGGCACACACCAGTAGCCAAAGTCTCCTGCTGACGCTTTTTTTGATTTAACGGAGCGAAAACAATAAAAGCCAAACATCTGCGCCATCAGTTCCTCACTCTTTTCATAATTGCCAGGCACCCAAAGCTCATAACGTCCTTGTGTCACTTTTGCAAATACAATATAGCGGTACTTCACAAAACTGTACATCAAAAATCCATTATTGCTTAACATCCAATTTGGACGAGGAAGACGGCCAATATCTGCTGGCATTACCTTTAAACAAACTACTGTATCACCCGGAAGCGTCTCAATATGCTGATACGCTGTACTTAACTGTGCCCAAACAGCATCTGCCTTGTCTTGTCCCTGTTCTATTTTGTTTGTTTCTTTGCTATCAGTCTCGCAGCAAACTTCCATCGTTTGAAGTTCTTCCTGAGGCTGATTTTCCAAAACCTGTTCATCTTCAGACTGTGCTGTTTGTTTTGCTCGATCCTTCTCAAACAGTGAGAGTCCAAAATACTGGTCATCCCAGACAGTTGCATAAGCGTTTGAAAACGGCTTCTGTCTGCCTGCTACAATTCCGCTAAGCTGCTCAAATTTAATCTCGCTTCCTGCAAGATAAACGCCGTTATTGATGTACTGGAGCTGTCCTTTTCCATTTTTTACAACCATACGGCCAAGCGGCACACAATCGCAGCCATCCTTTGTATGATAAAAGCCAAATACATGCAAAATTTCAGCCTGCTCATTATTTTTTACAGACAGGAAAATACGCTGTACATCTCCTCTGATTTCTATCTTTGCAAACCCGCAGTTTTCCTTTTTTTGATCACCCTCATACTCAAAAAGATATGAGAGGAAGCGCTGATACTGTGCCATATTGATACCTTCCTTTCCTTATATGTATTCTAAATAAGTACATATGAAAGAAAGGCATCGTTTAGAACAATTTAATTCGCGCTTTTTGACAATGCATCAGAAAGTGCTGCAAACTGCTCAAGTGTCAGCGTTTCTCCACGCACGTTTGCTGCTAAACCAATGCTTTCAAGCACAGCTGCAAGCTCTTCCTTTGATTTGTTTAAACCGCCTACGTTATATAGGCCATTTACTAGTGTTTTTCTTCTCTGATTAAAGGATGCTCGTATAATGTCAAACATCAGCTTTTCATTTTTTACTGCCACTGGTTTTTTATGACTTGTCAGACGGATAACAGCGCTTCCGACATTTGGTCTTGGCATAAAACAGTTTGGCGGAACATTTGCCACGATATATGGTTCTGCATAAAACTGTACAGCAAGAGACAATGCACCATAATCCTTTCCGCCAGGAAGTGCCTGCATACGCTGTGCGACCTCCTTTTGTACCATAACAGTCACACTCTCCATAGGTACATGACTCTCAAATAATCCCATTAAAATTGGTGTAGTAATATAATACGGAAGATTTGCAACTACCTTGATGCGTTTTCCCTCACACTTTTCTTCCACGAGCTTGTTAATATCAAGCTTAAGAACATCATTATGAATAACCGTAACATTATCATATGCAGACAGCGTGTCCTGTAAAATTGGAATCAGATTGTCATCGATTTCAACTGCAAATACATGTTTTGCAGATTCGCACAGATATTGGGTCAGTGTTCCAATTCCCGGTCCAATCTCAAGTACATAATCCTCTGGTGTGATCTCTGCTGCACGCACAATCTTATCAAGCACATGCGTATCAATCAGAAAGTTCTGACCAAATTTCTTTGCAAAATGAAACTGGTATTTCTGTAATACCTCTATTGTATTCTTTGGATTTCCTAATTCAGCCACAGTTTTCCTCCAATCGGTACAGTCTTTTGGCATTTGCAAGCGTTGTCGTAATAACAGTTTCCTCAGACACCTGCTTGATCTGTGCCAGTTGCTTTACTACTTCTTTTAAATACATTGAATTATTACGTTTTCCGCGATACGGCACAGGTGCCAGATATGGACTGTCTGTCTCAAGTACAATCGAAGAAAGCGGAATTTCTGATGCCACCTCTTTAATTACCCTGGCATTTTTAAAGGTAAGCACGCCTCCTATTCCAATGAAAAATCCCATTGAAATATACTCCTTTGCCATAGGCGCTGCATAAGAATAGCAATGAATTACGCCAGTATTTCCTGCCTTAGCAGCCTCCCTCATTATATCCATAGTGTCCTTTGCTGCTTCTCTGCTGTGTATAATAACCGGCAGATCAACCTCTCTTGCAAGTGCAAGCTGGCGTTCAAACCATTTCTTCTGAACTTCTCTCGGTGAGTTGTCCCAATAATAATCAAGTCCGATCTCACCAATTGCCACTACCTTTTTTTCCTGTGCAAGGCTTCGCAGCGTTTCAATATCTTCCTCTGTCATATCAGCTGTGCTGTCTGGATGAACACCAACGGCAGCATATATCTGCGGCCACTTTTTTGAAAGTGCAACCGCACTTTTTGAGGATTTCACAGACGCACCAACGTCCGTGATACAACAAATGCCGGAGGAGAAAATCTCCCCCAGCAATGTATCGCGATCCTCATCAAATGCATCATCATCATAATGCGCATGAGTATCAAAAATCATTCTATATTCCTCTCTGTTACAATCCGAAAAATTTATTCGATTGTCTCTGCAATCTCTGCTGCCGGTGCTTCCTGCACATCAGCTGCTGGTGTATCTGGCTGAGCCGGTGTATCTGGCTGAGCTGGTGTATCTGGCTGGGCCGGTGTATCTGGCTCTGTCGGCACTGTATCTGGCTGGGCCGGTGTATCTGGCTGAGCCGGTGTATCTGGCTCTGTCGGCACTGTATCTGGCTGCGCTGGTGTATCTGGCTCTGTTGGCTGCGTTGGTGCCGGCTTTGGCTCTGTTGGCTGCGTTGGTGCCGGCTTTGGCTGTGTCGGCTGCGTCGGCTGCGGCTTTGGCTGCGTCGGCTGCGGCTTTGGCTGTGTCGGCTGCGGCTTTGGCTGCGTTGGCTGTGGCTTTGGCTGCGTCGGTGCCGGTGACGTAGTTGGCTGTGTTTGTACTGCTGTTGTAGTTGTCGTTGTCTCCTCTGCAGTAGTTGCCTTTGTTTTTTCCTCAGTCGTTTTTTCTTCTGTTGTTTCTGCCTCAGTACTTGTTTCTACCTCAGAAGAAGTTTCCTTTTCTGTACTTGTCTCTTCCTCTGTAGAAGTCTCTTCCTCTTTTGTCTCCTGCGCAGTGCTTGTCTGCTCCTCAGTTGTCTGAACAATTGTCTGTGGAAGCTTCTTTTTATCCTGCTTTGTTGCAGTAAGCATCTTTGCTGTCGCAATGCCCACAACCACAATACCAGCAAGACAAATTAAAATCATTCCTCCAAGGATTTTATTTGCAATCGACTTTTTCTTTACCGGCTTCTCATCTGATTGGTCTGAAAAATAGGCTGCATTATTTTCATTATCATACGGACCACTTTCCGCCTCATATCCATCATCATACTGTTCTTCCTCGTAAGAACCATCATCGTACTCATCATCCTGATAAGTATCATCATACTGTTCCTCCTCGTAAGAACCATCATCCTGATAATCACTATCATCGTACTCATCTGATGACAGCTCATCATACTCCTGTAAATCTCTGCGCTTAAAAACAGTGCCTACGCTAGTAGCCACCAGACTCTTGCCACAAATCGGGCATACTCTGGTTCCTTCCTCAAGCTTCGCACCACATTTTGGACATATCATCCTCTGATTCCTTTCTGATTATCCTTATTTTGTAATTTCTGCAAATTCATCAGCTTTTCACTGTTCCAGCTGATTTAATGCATTCTCCACGCGTGCATAGCATGCCTGCACACCTGGCCACATAACCTTTGCCTGCTCCATATCACCCGCTCTTAAAGCCTCTGTGATATCATAGCTTACTTCAAACAACGACTTAAAACCCAGGTTTGCACAAATTCCTTTAAGTGTATGTGCCGCACGAAATGCAGTCTCAACGTCACCTGCATCCATCGCCTGTGTTAACTGACTCATGCTTGGATCCTTCTTAAACATTAATGCAAATTTTTGTATTCTTGCTTCGTTCATGAGGCGCTTGAGAACGTCTTCATAATCTCCACCCATTGCCTCATAGCACTCTTTTATTGTCATGCTCTCTCCAATCTATTTATGTAACTATAGTTTCCATTTTCATTTTGTATTCTACTCTATCATTTATAAAATTTCAACATATTTTCGTTGCTTCCTACAAATAATTAAGTTTCAACAATTTTACTTGGATTATCTCTCATAATACGACTTGTGTAAAGTCGCCCCATATGCTTCTTTAAATATTCACAGCACTCCTCCATATGAGAGGCACGTCCCCTCAAATTGTGGGCATCGCTTGCAACATAATGAAGCATATCCTCCTGCATTAGCTTTTTACAAAAACGCTGTGCACCAAGTCCATTTCTTCCAATCACAGCATCTGCATTGACCTGCATCTCGCACCCCATTTCGATAAGATCTGCGATAAAATCAAAATCTTTTCTCAGCGCACGATAACGCTCAATATGGGCAATAATCGGATAATAGCCTGCTGTCAAAAGAGCATCCGCTCTCTCTTTTATAAAAGCTCTTGTACTGCTGCTTGAAAACTCAGTAAGTACATAGCGTGAATCTGCAAGTGTTGGACGAAAATCTCTGTCTAATGTCTCCACCATCTCCATATTGGCATGAAACTCACATCCCAAATACAGACGGATATTCCTATTTCTTGTTTCATCAACAAGCGTATCATACGCGCTCCAAATATCCTCCATATCAGGTTCAAACATTTCTTTTCGAAAATGCGGTGTCAAAATAATTGTCTCAACACCAGCGTCTATTTCCTTTTCAATCATTGAAAGGGCCATGTCCATATCCTTCGCTCCATCGTCCACCCCTGGCAGAATATGGCAGTGAATATCGTACAAATCTCTCATAAATCACTTTCCTTATCTATTGCTTTCCCTTACATTTCAACGTTATTCTAGCATTTGTTAAGTGCCCTTGTCAACCGCTGAAAATTAGAAGAAATCATTCTTATAAAAGGGTCGGAATAAGGTGATAAATGTGCCAAAAGTGATTGTTTTTTGCACATGACTTTTGTATAATAATGCTGCAATTTGAGACTGGCAAAAATCGGCAGGCCAAATAATAAAAATAAATGAATGGAGGTTTCATTATGTTAGTAAACACAAAAGCAAGAGTCGGTGTATTTTCTATCGCATTAGGCGCATACCTTCCGCAGTTCCCATCATTAGTACCGGAGTTCGAGTCACAGTATGCAGCATTCAAAAAAACTCTTCCAGATACCGTAGAGGTTATTGACGGCGGAATGGTTACCACAAAGGAGCAGGCTATGGAAGCCGGAGATAAGTTCCGTGCAGCAGATGTTGATCTGGTATTTCTCCAGATGCTGACCTACGCTACCTCCTACAACATGCTTCCGGCAATCCGTGATCTTGATGTTCCGGTTGTTTTAGTAAATGTTCAGAAGTTAAAGGCATTAGATTATGAGCATACCGATATCGCATCCTGGCTCGGTGAAGGCTATGCATGCGGCGCTGTAGGTGAGGCAGTTGCAGACCTTGAAAGAGCTGGAAAACGACATGCTGTTATCACTGGTGTTGTTGAGGGCGGTGATCCTGGTGTTCAGGCAGAAATCGAAGACTGGTGTAAAGCAGCTCAGGTAAGAAGAAGATTCCGTGACACAAACATTGCACAGATTGGAAGACCATATCCTGGTATGATGGATCTTTACATTGATGAGACAAATCTGTATAACAGAATGTTCTTATACACAAAGCAGTTCGACTGGGAAAAAATGTGGGCTATCGCAGATGATATTACTGACGAGGATGCGATCCGCGCAAAGGCTCAGGATATTCTGGATACCTTCGAGATTGAGGGCGGCGGCACCATCGAGAAGGTTTGGGATATGGCAAAATATGTTGTTGCTTTTGAGAAGTGGGTTAAGGATGAGCACCTTGGACTGATCGCATCTCACTATGACGGATTTGCACAGGGAAAGGCCGGTGTTCTTGACAGTATGCTTATTCCTGCATTCTCTATGTTAATCAAGCAGGGAACTGCATGTGCCGTAGAGGGTGACATGAAGGTTGCCATGGCAATGAGTATCTTAAAAACAATTTCTGGAACAGGACAGCTTTCTGAAATGTACTCCATCGACTTTAACGATGACATCTGTATCATTGGTCACTCTGGAAGCGGCGATGCTGATATCTCTGCAAAGAAGCCAACCATGAAGATCGTTAAGGTATTCCACGGAAAGACAGGCGGCGGCTATCTGACACAGTTCTATCCACATACTGGTCCTGTTACCTACCTGGCAATCACACAAGATGCTGATGGTCACTTCAAGTTTGTTGTAGCAGAAGGTGTAAACGAGGACGGACCGATCCTTTCCTTTGGTGATACTAACATGAGAACACGCTTCACCTGCGGTGCAAGAGAATTTGTAAATCGTTGGAGCGAAGCTGGCCCAACTCATCATATGGCAGCAGCAACTGGAAGACATATTGATACCATCTTGAAGGTAGCAAAGATCTTAAATGTTCCTGTTGAAATTGTAACTAGATAATTACAATTCAAAGATACCAGGGTCAAAAGCTCCAAAAGCCGTTCGTGCTTGCACGATTAGGTTTTTGAGCTTGGGACCCGCAAAAACATGAGGATGCAGCGATTTTCAAGGAAAATCAGCGAATCCGAATGTTTTTAGAATTGCGAAAGTTGCATAGCAACGGAGCAATTCGTGGATATCAGTTGGGGGCAAAATACCTTTTGATCCCAACATCATTTTTAAATTTACACTTGCATTTTTTGCAATACAAGAATATAATGAAACCCGTAACGGGGAGCTTGCCGTTTTGCAGGCTGAGAGTAGACGAAATGCGTCTTGACCCATAACCTGATTTGGATAATGCCAACGTAGGGATATACTATACGTGTTTTTCTTGTACAAAAAAAACATGCGGATATGTCTTTTACAGGCATATCCGCATTTTTGGTATAGTGGAATTTTTTCTGCTATTCCTTATAAAAAGGAGCGAGAATATGCTGAAAGAATGTTTCGACAACGTAAGAAAATCAGTACCGCTTGTACACAACATCACAAACTATGTGACTGTCAATGATGTAGCCAATATCATTTTAGCATGCGGTGCAAGCCCAATCATGTCCGATGAACCAGATGATGTTACGGACATTACCTCCATATGCAGCAGCTTAAACATCAACATTGGTACGCTGCATAAATCCAGCATTGAAGCAATGTATCTAGCTGGAAAAAGAGCAAACGAACTTGGTCATCCTATCCTTTTAGATCCAGTAGGTGCCGGTGCTTCTGCACTTCGCACAAATACTGCCGTTGGTCTTATGGAACAATTGCAGCTGACTGTAATCCGCGGAAACATCTCCGAAATCAAGACACTTGCCAATGGAAATGGCACAACAAAGGGTGTTGACGCTGATGTTACTGATAAAGTCACAGATGATACCTTGGATGAGGCTATTCTATTTGTTAAAAAATTCGCTGCGCAAAGCAAAGCAATTATCGCTGTTACCGGTGCTATTGATCTTGTCAGCGATGGTACACGCTGCTACGTGATTAGAAATGGCCGTCCAGAGATGGGACAGATTACTGGAACTGGCTGTCAGCTTTCTGGTCTTATGACCGCCTTTGTCGCTGCTAATCCATCTAATCAGCTTGACGCCGCTGCTGCTGCTGTCTGCGCAATGGGTCTTGCAGGTGAGATCGGCTACAGCCACATGAAAGACGGCGATGGCAACTCAACTTACAGAAACCGCATTATTGATGCTATTTACAACATGGACGGTGATTCATTAGAGAAGGGAGCTAAATATGAAGTGCGCTGATAAAGACCTTCTTTTATATGCTGTCACTGATCGCTACTGGCTTGGCGAGCGAACTCTTCACGATGTCGTTAAGGAAAGTCTTGACGGCGGCGTTACATTTGTACAGCTTCGCGAAAAGCATTTAGACCAGGCTCATTTTCTTGAGGAAGCAAAAGATTTAAAGATGCTTTGCAAATCATACAATGTTCCTTTTGTGATTAATGACAACGTTGATATAGCACTTGAAATGGATGCTGACGGCGTGCATGTCGGACAAAGCGATATGGAAGCTGGCGATGTGCGTGCCAAGCTTGGTCCTGACAAAATTATCGGCGTGTCAGCGCAGACTGTTGAACAGGCAGTTCTGGCAGAAAAACGCGGAGCTGATTATCTTGGTGTTGGCGCTGTTTTTCCTACCAGTTCCAAGGATGATGCAACAGAGGTTTCCTATGAGACATTAAAAGCTATCTGTCAGGCAGTCTCCATTCCCGTCATTGCAATCGGCGGCATTACAAAAGACAATGTGGCAGAATTATCTGGCAGCGGCATTTGCGGAATTGCCGTTATCAGTGCCATTTATAGTCAAAAAAATATAAAGGATGCAGCTGCGAACCTTAAAATGGCAGTTAAAAAAATAATCGATTAACACCATTATGCGGTCTGTTGGGGGCACCACCTCAGATCGCACTACAAAACGTTAATGAAAAGGAGAATTTTATTATGAAAACAGCATTAACGATCGCAGGAAGTGACTCCTGCGGAGGCGCCGGCATTCAGGCAGATATCAAAACAATGATGGCAAATGGCGTATACGCTATGAGCGCCATCACTGCTTTGACTGCACAAAATACAACCGGCGTGACTTCTATTTTAAATGCAGATTCTAAATTTTTAGGAGAAGAGCTTGACGCAGTTTTTACTGACATTTATCCAGATGCTGTAAAAATTGGCATGGTTTCAGAAAGTGATCTGATCCGCATAATTGCATCAAAGCTTCGCCAATACAATGCCAAAAACATTGTTGTAGATCCTGTTATGGTGGCTACAAGCGGCGCAAAGCTTATCAGCGACGATGCCATTGATACGCTAAAGCAGGAATTATTTTCACTTGCTGATGTGCTTACGCCAAATATTCCAGAGGCCGAGGTTCTGACTGGACGAACTATCTCTAATGCCGAGGAAATGATTGATGCAGCAAAGATGATTTCAGAAACATACAACTGCGCAGTATTATGCAAGGGTGGGCACACCATAAATGATGCCAACGATCTTTTATATGTAAACAATACTTATCGCTGGTTTTACGGAAAGCGTATTAAAAATCCTAATACACATGGCACTGGATGCACATTGTCCTCCGCAATCGCATCAAATCTTGCAAAGGGATTTGATCTCGAGACATCTGTATGCCGCGCAAAGGACTATATCTCTGGCGCATTATCTGCAATGCTTGACCTTGGAAAAGGAAGCGGTCCTATGGATCACGGCTTTGCAATCGATAATATTTACACAAAGGAGGCTGACATCTAATTATGGAAAAGAAAACTTCTCTGTTTGAAAATGGTTTAATCTGGTTTGGTGCCGGTGTTTCGATTGCAGAAATTCTGACAGGTACCTACTTCGCTCCTCTTGGCATGGCAAAGGGTCTCGCTGCAATTTTAATTGGTCATGTAATTGGATGTATTTTATTATTTTTATCAGGCGTTATTGGCGGAACACTTAGAAAAAGTGCAATGGAAACAGTAAAAGACAGTTTCGGCATTCATGGTGGTCAGCTATTCGCAATTTTAAATGTACTTCAGCTTGCCGGATGGACTGCAATTATGATTTATGACGGTGCACTGGCTGCACAGGGAATTTTCCAAGCTGGTCAATGGATCTGGTGTCTTTTGATTGGTGTTTTAATTATTGTCTGGATCCTGATTGGAATCACCAATCTTGGAAAATTCAATACAGTCGCAATGGCTGCCCTCTTTATTCTGACACTTATTTTAGCAAAAGTAATTTTCTTTAACGGATCTGCCTCTGTAGTTCAAGATGAAGCAATGTCATTTGGCGCTGCTGTAGAGCTTGCTGTCGCAATGCCTCTTTCATGGCTTCCGCTTATCAGTGACTACACACGCGAAGCAAAACAGCCAGTTAAAGCAACTGCTGTCAGCGCGATTGTATATGGTATCGTAAGCTGCTTTATGTATCTGATCGGTATGGGTGCTTCTATTTTTACTGGTGAGAGCGACATTGCTCAGATTATGGTAAAAGCCGGACTTGGCGCTGCCGGTCTTCTGATTGTTGTATTTTCTACTGTAACAACAACATTTCTTGATGCCTACTCCGCAGGTATTTCAAGTGAATCTATTGTATCTGGAATAAAGGGAAATTATGTAGCTATTGCCATAACTATTATTGGAACTATCGCGGCTATTGTATACCCGATGGATGATATCACTAATTTCCTCTATCTGATCGGATCTGTTTTTGCTCCGATGATCGCTATTCAGATTGCAGACTTCTACATTTTAAAGAAAAAATCTGCTGATAAGCTGTTTCAATGGCGCAATCTGTTTATATGGCTGATTGGTTTTATCCTGTACCGTATTCTTATGCGTATAGATATCGTGTGCGGAAATACACTGCCTGATATGCTGATTACAATCGCACTTTGTCTTATTGCTGCAAAAATAGTAAAAGAAAAAAATTAAAATTTTAGGGAGGCAATTATGAATCGAAATTATAATGCACTCATTTTAAAATCAGTTAAAATCACTGCCGGCGCAATTTTAGCCATTCTTTTTGCCTCCTTTCTAAACTTAAAGTACAGCGCTACAGCTGGCATTATCACAATTTTAAGCATTCAAAATACAAAAAAGGAAACCATACAGACTGCACTTGCAAGAGGCGAAGCCTTTTGCTGTGCACTGTTAGTTTCCTTTTTATGTTATAATTTTTTCGGCTATACAACGGCAGCTTTTGGCATCTATCTATTAATATTCACAACACTTTGCCTCGCAATGAAGTGGTCATCAGCAATCGCCATGGATTCTGTTCTCATTACACATTTTTTAGCTGAAAAAACAATGAATATTCCAATGATTGCAAATGAGATCAGTCTGTTTTTAATCGGTGCTGGAATTGGAGTCCTTCTTAATCTTAGTCTTCGTCCAAAGGAAAATGCATGGAAAGATAAAATGGCAGAGGCAGATGAGTCCATTCGTGCCATTATCCAAAGAATGGCAGAACGCATCAGAACACTAGATCGTACAAACTACGATGGTTCCTGCTTTCTTTTGCTTGACAAACAGCTAGGTAACGCAAAAAGCCTTGCACTCACAAACATGGATAATACACTTGGCACACCGTCCTGCGCTGAACTTGACTATGTACAAATGCGCGAATTTCAAAGTCAGGTGCTTCGTCAAATATATAACAGCATTCAAATGATTGCATATCTTCCAGACCAAGCTCCAATCATAGCTGATTTTTTTGAAAGAATCAGTAAAGAATATGCAAAAACAAATGATGTGAAATCACTTCTTGATACACTTCATGAATTGATTCTTTCCATGAAAAATGAAAAACTCCCCACAAAACGTGAGGAGTTTGAAAGCCGAGCTGTTCTTTTCTATATTTTAAAGCAGCTTGAAGAATTTCTTATTTTAAAACGAAATTTTGTAGAGCGCTGGCACTAATTTTTATCATTTGGAATCAGCCATAACCGTTTTGCAGCCGTCTTTGCTTCGCTTCTTCGGCTTACATCAAGCTTTGTCAAAATATGGCTCACATGTGTTTTAACAGTTGGAAGCTTTATATCCATAATTTGCCCAATCTGTGCATTGCTTTTGTCTGCACATATAAGACGAAGAATCTGAAGCTCTGTTGCTGTAAGTTCATTTTCCATTGACAGATGCGGCTGCAAAAAATCAGGATAAAATGATGCCTCTACTCTTACATCTTTTATCAGTCGCGCAAACCATTCATCATCATTTTTATACTCTGTCTGTTCAAGCAGTGAAAGCACTGCGGCTCCATATACACTTATAGTTCGTATAAAACCAAACTCCTGCGCCGTATCAAGCGCTGAATTTAATTTTTCCTTCCAAAGTGAATCCTTTTTTCTGTACAATGCAATCGCCTCTAGCACATTAATATGAATCCCATCTATATACCTTGAACAGTCCTTACAATATGACTCCAATGGTGCGAGTGTCAAAAGTGCTGCATCTGGCATTCCGAGTGCAAGCTCTGCCATCGCCTGTGTAAGATATTGATAACGCTTTAAAACATTTAAATGAAGCGGATCTTTTGGTGCCTTCTCCCGATACCACACCTGTACACGCTCGAGATCATCCATATGAAGCCAAATACGGCAGAGTACTGCATCTATATTATGGAAGAAACGCGTATGACCATTTTCCTCAAAACGCTCTCGAATCATCTGTACTGTCCGAAGCGCATCCTCTGCACGTCCTAATGCAATCTGGCTGCGCGCCAATAAACCAACAATTGCAAACTCAATATCCGGCGTTCCCTTTTTTTGTACCTCTCCAAGCTGAGAAACAAGCAAAAGAATACGCCCTGAAATATCCTCTCCCTTTTCAAATTTACTCTCTGCAATTGCACAGTCTGCCAGACCTACTCCGTCCTTTCCCAAAACAGCCTCTACTGGAATGCGCATTGTCTGATAAAGAAGATCATCTATTTTGCTCCACGGTGAAAAATCCTTACCTCCATTCATAATACTTGGAAGCGTGCTTGTCACTGAAAATGGCGGAAGTTTCACTTCTCTATTAGTAATCAATCTAAATACAGATGGAATAATCTGAATCATTTTGTCAGTTTTTCTCTGAGGAAGTGAAATATCCAGCCATGCAATTCGACTTTTGATCTGACGAAGCACAGCATCCTGCTTTTTACACTTTGCTGCAAATTGTTCCAGCTCATGATACCAGCGCTCCGAATTCTCATAATCTGTATTCAGCGCGCAAAGCATACTCATTCCCTGCATCAGTGACGGTGATTCTAAGATTTCTGACTCTGGCAAACTGCGGTAATATTTTTCCATCTCGCTATAATGTCCCATTCCAGGATGACTCTCTCCGTTTCGAATCAGAATTTCCGACACCTTTGAGTGATCTTTTCCCCTACTGTAGCAATCAAGCGCCTTTTCATAATCTCCTTTTAACTCATAATACATGCCGCCTCTCACAAGCACCGCGTTTTTCTTTTGCGAACTATATTTGCGCTCAAGCTCCCATAAAAGGAAATCACGAAATTGCGGCCAGAAACGAAATTGACGAATCCCATCATAAAGAAGCATTGTTGTATTTTTCTGAATCCAGTCTAACAGTTCGCTCGTATTCGGATCACCGCTGACCATTCTCGCTAGCTCATAATCAAAATTATCAAACGACGCCAATTCAAGCAGAAGACGGCGTATTGGCAAATCAAAGCGCTGATAAATTGCCGCTTCAAAGTAAAGAAACACCTCATGATACGCTTCCTTTACAATATCCGAATCAAATGCACGCTGACTATCCGCACGATTCATACATTGAAGTGTAACAACAATGCCTAAAGGATGTCCAATTGCCTCTTTAAGGATTTCATTATTTTCACTGTCTGTCAGCTTAATATTATATCCCAAAAACAATTGTCTAATATCATCTCTGTCAAACAAAAGATCTCTCGCGTCAATAACAATCATATCACCAGTATACTGAAATGCCCTAAGCACATCTGGCACAGAACCACGCGACAGCAGCACAAATTTTTTCTGCGGATTATCACGAATTAATTCATTTAATTTTTGTAAATCCTCATTCTCCTGAAATTGCTGAAGATCATCAATCATCACAATGTCGCGATTTAATTTGATCTCTGGCAGTATTCCATCTGTCTCCAAGCCACTTATTAATTCAATTTTTTTTCCGCGCAGAAGTTCAAAAGCCACCGTGGTTTTTCCAAATCCACATGGTGCACCAAAGTACAAAATGCGTCCATGATCCATAAACTCATCAAATTTAGTTTTTATTGTCTTTTTTATAATCACATATCTATCCACAGAATCCTCCTCTCTTTTTAGTTAATAGTTACGGTTTTTATAGCCAACTTTAATTTAAATTATATCGTTTTTATAAAAAAAGTAAATCATCCTAAAGTATTAAAAATGACAAAAAGGCTGATCCACTTTCGCGAATCAGCCTCCTGGGTGTGTGTCAAATATGGGAAACCAGCGTAATTAATCTGCAAGCTCAGTAGAAATTTCCTCGGAAGGCTCCTCATAAGATGCAATGCTGGTGTAGTACAGCGAAGCAACATTTTTCACAACATCGCGAAGTGATACAAAGCTTTCAGGTGATGTAAACTCAGCAAATTCTCCATCAGTAATGGAAGCAATACCAAGCTGAACACCAATTGCATCCTCACCTTCTGCCGTTGCTGAAAGATCAAGCAGTACTGCAGATACGCCATCTGCGGAATCAATAGAAAGTGTACCCTCAAAAGCAGCATACTCTAATGCTGATGAAAGAAGCTCAGCAAATGAAATATCAGAAGACTCATCTGATCCCATAGAAAACTCTTCCTCAACACCAGCAAGTAACGCATCTACCAGTTCAGAAACAAGTGCAACACTATCTTCCTCTGAAAGCTCAGGATCAGCTTCTCTAAATCCCTCTGCTGCTGCCAGTATGTAATCAGAAACAAATTCAAGTCCTTCTATGTCTTCTTCTGCGGATTCACCATCTGTTCCTTCTACAGATGCCATTGCCTCATCAATACTCTGAGCGATTGTAAGAAGAGTATCATTGTTGATTGCGATCTGGACACCAGTATCAGTTTCAACAGTCTCTAAATCTGCCAGATTATCAGTAATTGCTGTCAAAATTGTATCAAGCTGACCATCATCTGATGCTGTCGGAGCAGGTATTTCAATCCAAGACTCTGTAATTCCTACCATAGAAAGCAGCTCAGTCATACTGTCATCTGCTGTAAGCTCACTATATATGTTTACAATCTCTTCTACATTTAAATAAACATCCTCACCACATACACGAAGCACATCATCAAAACCATAAACAACAGGTTCTTCTGTGCCCATCATTGATGCTGGGAGAGTAACTGATACAGAAAAAGAGCTGTCTCCACTTTCATTATAAACAGCTGTGATATCAGCACTCAGCGTTTCTCCATCCTGTGTAAGAGAAAATGAAATCATATCGCCATAAGTTACAGGTGTCTGTGCTGCCTCGTCTGCAAAGATTACACCTGCCGGGCTCATCGCAAGGATACCACTCATCATCGCTGCTAACGTTCTTCTCATCTTCATAAAGAAATCCTCCAATCAAATTAACTAGTACTAGTTATTTTTTGTTTTTACTGTACTTTTCATTATAGAGAACTTCTAAAAAATGTAAATCATACCAAAGTATGATATCACATTTTTTCCAAAAACGCATATTGACTCATATACAATTCCTTATAATAGCCATCCTTTGCCATCAGCTCATCATGCGTACCCTTCTCCAAGATATTTCCCTGGTCAATATACATGATACAGCTTGAGCTTTTAATAGTTGACAGACGATGGGCAATAATAAAGGAAGTTCTGCCCTTTAATAATTCCTGAAGACCCTGCTGTAAAAGTAACTCTGTCTCTGTATCTATGCTTGATGTTGCCTCATCGAGAATCAAAATCTTAGGATCGGCAAGCAGCGCTCTCGCGAAGGAAATAAGCTGTCTTTGTCCTGCCGACAGACGACTTCCGCGCTCATTTACCTGAGTCTGGTAGCCATTTTCCATACTCATAATAAAGTCATGCGCACAAACTGTCTTCGCTGCTCTTATTACATCTTCATCGCTTGCTTCCCTGTTTCCATAGCGGATGTTATCCATTATTGTTCCTGAGAAAATAAAGCTGTCCTGCATCATAACGCCCATCTGTTTTCTCAGTGATTTGATCGTCACACTGTTAATATCAATTCCATCAATTAAAATCTTTCCAGAATCGATATTGTAGAAGCGGCTGATCAGATTTACAATTGTTGATTTTCCTGCTCCTGTCGGACCTACGATTGCAAAACTGTCTCCTACGTTTGCCTTAAAATTTACATCATTTAAGATACGTACACCTGGCTCATAAGAAAATACAACATGAGAAAACTCTACCTCACCCTTAATCGGCGGCATTTCCACGGCGCCAGGAGCGTCCTTTACATTAACTGGCTCATCAATAGTCTCAAAAATACGCTCCAGATATGAGATTGCTGTCAAGAGTGAATTATAAAAGGAAGCCAGAGTATTGATCGGATTCCAGAACTGGCTGATATAAATTGTCAATGCCGTCAGAGCACCGACACTAATTATATCATTTCCACCCATAATCCAGTGAATACCAACCCAATATACAGCTGCCGTCGCAAGGATTGATATAAACTGAACAGTCGGTCCAATCATAAAGTTATACTTGATAACGCTCATCCATGCCTTTCGATAGCTTCCGCTTAAATTATTGAATATGCCAAGATTCTTATCTTCTCTTACAAATGCCTGTGTAACACGCACACCATTGATGCTCTCTGCAATATAGGCATTCAAATTTGACTGCTTATTGCTTGCAAGCTGCCATCCGCGGCGCTGCTTTTTCTTTACAAAAAGCACGATTGCAAGAAGAATAGGAAGACCGCACATACAAATTAAAGTAAGCGGTACGCTATAATAAAACATAAAACCTAAGATAAAAAACAGTGAGCAGCAGTCTGTTATTGTATTTACAATACCATTTGACAGAAGATCACTTATATTGTTTACATAGTTGACAATACGCACCTGAATCTTTCCATGCGGACGGCTGTCATAATAAGAAAATGGCAGCTCCTCCAGATGAATAAACAATTCTCTTCTTAACTCATGAATTATGCCCTGACCAATCTGAGATGTCCACTTAATCTTTATGCGAAGAATATAAGCTGTTGCCAGAATTATCAAAGCTGCAAGTGCCGCCATCAAAAGGATTCCCTTTTTGTCATGGTTTGGGATGTAAATATCCATTACGCGCTGCATCAGCACAGGAATAACCATGCCAAGTGCAGATGAAAATAACATCAGCATTATTGTCATAATCAGCTTTTTTCTATAACGGCCTACATAACTAAATAATCGCTTAATCTGCTTCATGTCAAATTTAGTTTCGAGTGTCTCATCCACGTCATATTTATTTCGTGCCATTATGCCTCACCCCTTCCCTTTTCTGCGCGAACCTTCTTAAAGCGGTCAAACTCACCATATTGATGATGAAATACAGTTGAATAATAGCCCTTTTTAGCAAGCAGCTGTTCATGTGTTCCTCTCTCGACAAGGCGGCCATTATCAAGTACAAGAATCTGATCTGCATGTATAATAGAAGATATACGATGAGCAATGATAAATACAGTGCGCTCATCCGAGATTTTCTTTAATTCATTCTGAATCATGCTCTCCGTTTCCATATCAATTGCAGAGGTTGTATCATCAAGAATAATTATTGACGGATCCTTTAAAATTGCGCGTGCAAGTGAAATTCGCTGTTTCTGTCCGCCTGACAGACCTACACCGCGCTCACCAATAATCGTATCATATCCTTCTGGCATCTCCCTGATAAATTCGTCAGCATTTGCAATCTTTGCAGCTGCCTGCACCTGCTCAAACGTACAGTCTGGATTTCCATAAGCGATATTTCCCTCAATTGTATCTGAGAACAAAAAGACATCCTGCATCGCAATTCCGATATTTCCGCGAAGCGTCTGGAGATTCAAATTTCTAACATCAATATCATCAACAAGCACGCGTCCCTGATTAACATCATAAAAACGGCAAATCAAATTGATAAGTGATGACTTTCCAGAACCAGTCGCACCGATTATACCAACGGTCTGGCCTGGCTCTACATGAAAGCTGATATCCTTTAACACAGTATCATCATTTGTATAATAATTTACATGATCAAAGGTAACACTGCCCTTTAGCTTTCTTTTTTCTACAACATGCTCTGGCTGCTTGATATCTGGCTCAGTTGTATAAACCTTATAGATTTTTTCAATTGCGGTAAGAAAGCGCTGCAAATCATTGATGATCCATCCTGCCTGACGAAGCGGACTGTTAAGCATCCATAAATAACCGTTAACAGTTACCATGTTTCCTATAGTCATCTCTCCGTCAATTACCATAAAACCACCCATGATCATAAGGATAATAGTCAGACACTGAGAAAGAATCTCAAACATCGGAATATATTTCATCCAGATCGATGCGGCATTTAACTGTGCATCACGATATCCATCATTCTCGCGGTCGAACTTTTCAAGCTCATAATCTTCCTTTGCAAATGCCTTTACAACACGGTTTCCTGCGATTGTCTCCTGTGCAAATGCATTCAAACTAGAGAAACAGTCACGCACCCTGTCAAAGGCCGGCTTAATATGACGTCTCTGGCTCAGTGTCACTGCCAATGTAAACGGAAGTACAATCAGCATACAAAGTGCCATTTTAACATTAACAGAAAAGATCATCACAAGTGCCATCAAAAATACAAGGATATTCTCAAAGCTAAAATAGATAACATGAGAAACCATGTGACGCACTGCATCCATATCTCCTGTCTGTCTGGACATAAGGTCTCCTGTGCGGTTTTTGTTGAAGAAGTTAAAATCTTCCTTCATCAGCTTACGATATGCTTCTTCCCTCATGTCGTAGACAAGTCCCTGACTGGATGACTCAAAACACATTAAAAATGTGAAGCGCAGCAGCGATCGAACAAGCGTCACTCCAATCATAATAAGCAGCAAAATACCAAGCTTTTCATAATGCTGCCCCTCAATAACTTCATCCACAATCATACCAGAAATCTGTGGGTTGATCAAAACAAGCAGTGCTGTGATAAACACTAAGATCAAGCCTACGATCATTCTTACGCGGTATTTTTTTAAAAAAGATAAAAACCAGCGTATGTATCCCATATTTCTCTCCTCCTTTTTGTAGTTTTTACAGTTCGCGCGTCATGCTAGCTGTCTCAGTAAACTGAGACGACAAATTTCATGCTTGCATAGAAATTTGACAGATCAGCAGGACGAAGTGGACGCCCGTTCATGAACAAAACAAAGTTGCGCGCAAACTTGTTTGCGGTTAGCAACGACGCACGGAACGTGCGGTTTTGCGAATGGGTGTCCAGTGAACTGTAACACCGTTCTTTCATGTTACTCTAATATTTTTAAAATAAAATGTACTTTTCTTGAAAATTGATGTATAATAATCAAATCAAGCTTTATCGTTTTTAGGCATTTTTATTTTTAAGGAGGTTTACTTTACTGTGTGTGATACGTACGACATTACTTACTCTGACTTAAATCCAACTTTATATTTCGCCGGTAAGCGCACGGTGACAGAATCGAATTTTTCTCATACGCATGATGCACCTGAACTCTTTATAGTGTTATCTGGTGATCTGGCAATCTGGATGGATGGAACTACCACTCCACTTACAGCCGGTGATATTGTCTGTGTACCGTCGCACATGCCGCACCGTACACTGCCGACAGTGCATGATAACCCTGCAATTTTATTCTTTACTTCATTTTCAAACTTTCACTTTAAGGGAATGGAACCAAACTGTCTTGATTTTCCTGGTGGCTCATCTGTGCTTCACACGGACGGTCTTGTCCGTCAGGATATCACAAATCTGTGTCTTCGTATGATATCTGAGCGCTACAGCAATCAGGTCGGTCAGTACTTTATGCAAAAGGCATATTTGACACAGCTTCTTATGACAATCATCCGTCAGATCACTGTTCCGCCAAAACAAAGCTGTTCTCCTGTCACTTTCGAGACACACCATAAAACATATGTGGTAAGCGAGATCCGCCAATATCTGAGCAGTCATTATGCTGAAAAGATTTCACTTGATCTGATTGCCCGGAATATGTATTTAAGCTCTGCTTACATATCAAAAATTTTCAAAGAAGAGACTGGTGAAGCTCCAATCAACTATCTGATTAAAATGCGCTTAGAGCGCGCCCGCATTCAACTTGAATCTGATAACGGACAAAGCATAAAAGCCATCTCAAACAGCGTTGGCTACGATGATGTTTACTATTTTAGTAAGCTTTTCAAGAAATATTATGGCATGTCTCCAGTTCACTACAGGAGTAAATACAAAAAAGTAGTGTAAAGACCAGGGGGACGGGTACGATGGCTTAACGCCACGCGTACCTGTCCCCCTGGTCTTGCCCCCTGGTCTTGTTTTTTATAATCCAATCCAGCTTCTTAATACTCTAAAGTTTGCCGGTCCCTGATTAAAGAGAAGGTCTAACAGATTAGCTTCACTATAGTTTTCACCCTGATTAGCAACCATTGTTGACTCAAGCTCTGTGATCTGCAAATAGTCAATCGCTGCAGCTGCATATTTTCCAGGATTCTTTAAAACCATCTGATACACACTAGAACCGTAGCTGCTTCCGCCTGCTTCTCCAAAATAAGTTGTGCAAAGATCTGTTACCTCTGCTTCACCCCATCCGCCTGCATGTACTGAAATATCAGCAACACCATACAGTGCATACGTCATTCTCGTCGACGCAATCAGGTAATTTCTTAAATTATCATCTAATCGATCATCATTTAAATAAGCTCGAATAATACCGAACTCAGTCCAACCATTTACAAAGCCATTGCATACAAGATTTTTCTTAAGCGCGCTTGAAGATGCGCTGACTGTATCATATGCGTATGCATCATCAGGTGCCTGCTTTGTAAAGCTTGCTGCGCCTACCTGAAGCGTTGAATCAACACCTATTAAGTCATTCATAACCTGATAATTACCGTTTGCTTCATTTGCCAATGTCTCACGGAAATCGCCCCAGGCTCCATCTACACCACTATACTTTTGCAGCAGATAATTGTAGTAATCACCACCGCCCTCAACACTGCAAAGTGCAACATCAGCAGTGGCCGCTGCCACACTGTCATACTGCTCGCCATCCATCTCAACATTCAACGCGTCAAGCAATGCATCATATGTCTTTGCCTGTACCTCTGTCAGATGTGTTCTGTCATACGTCTGCAACTCCGCAAGTGTTCTTGTAAGATTCTCACTCTCACGCTTTAAATAATTGCTGTTTTGTGCTACAGCCTCATTCAGATTGGTGATAAATTCATCAAAGTCAGACTGCTCTATCGCATGATTGCTGTCATCATCCTCATTGCCAGCCTGAGAATTATCACTTTCTGCTCCAGTCTGCGCCTCTCCTGACTGCTGTTTGTCTGCATCTACCTGCTCACCAGTCTGTGCTTCACCATTTACATCGCCTGTTTCCTTTGGCTCATTAGAAGTTTCTTTTGTTTCATTTTCTTTCGTTCCAGCTTCCTTTGTTCCCCGCTCTGCCACGCTCTTTGTCTGACCTAGTGACATCGCAATACCGCCTGCTGTCAATCCGGCAACCAAGACTACTACCATTACAACCGGCAGCCACAAACGCATCATCATGATTCTGTGCTTCTGCTTTCTAATCCTTTTTCTATCTTCTGAATTCATACAACAATCCAGCCTTTCTCTTTTTCTAAATTCTTTACTGTGCTGCTTTTACCTGACACAAAGCGACACAGTAACCTATAATCACAGTATAGCATGATTTTTCAATACAGACAATTGCTTTTCTCACGTTTTTCTTGCAATCTTTCGTTCCTGGTGGTATCATAAATTATATCTGTGCTGCATTTTCCAGCCCTTTGTAAATTCGGGCTGTACAAATAGCATCACTGTGAAAAAACAGACCGCTTCTGCGGCAGAAAGTGAGAAAAACACCATGAAGAAACCGTATTACATCACCACGGCCATTGCTTACACTTCCGGCAAGCCGCACATTGGAAACACCTACGAGATCGTGCTGGCAGATTCCATTGCCAGATTCAAGCGAATGCAGGGCTATGATGTGCGCTTTCAGACAGGTACGGATGAGCATGGTCAGAAGATCGAGTTGAAAGCTGCTGAGGCTGGAAAAACACCAAAGCAGTTTGTTGATGAGGTGGCAGGCGAGATCAAGAAGACCTTTGACCTGATGAACACATCCTATGATAAATTTATCCGTACTACTGACGACTACCATGAAAAGCAAGTTCAGAAGATCTTTAAGAAGCTTTATGACAAGGGTGATATTTACAAGAGTGAGTACGAAGGTATGTACTGTACTCCGTGTGAATCCTTCTTCACAGCTTCTCAGTTAGTTGACGGCAAATGCCCGGACTGCGGACGCCCATGTACACCAGCTAAGGAAGAAGCTTATTTCTTCCGTATGAGCAAGTATGCAGATAAGCTTATTTCTTATATTAATGAGCATCCAGATTTCATCCAGCCAGAATCCAGAAAGAATGAGATGATGAACAACTTCCTTCTTCCGGGACTTCAGGATCTGTGCGTTTCCCGTACCTCCTTTAAGTGGGGCATTCCGGTAGACTTCGATCCAAAGCATGTTGTTTACGTATGGATTGATGCACTTAGCAACTATATCACTGGACTTGGCTTTGATCTTGACGGAAACAGCGATCCGATGTTTGAAAAGTATTGGCCGGCTGACCTTCATCTGATTGGAAAGGATATTCTTCGTTTCCACACCATCTACTGGCCGATCATGCTGATGGCTCTTGATCTGCCGCTTCCAAAGCAGGTATTTGGTCATCCGTGGCTGCTTCAGGGCGATGGCAAGATGAGTAAGTCAAAGGGAAATGTAATCTATGCAGACGAGCTTGTTCATTTCTTTGGTGTTGATGCTGTTCGTTATTTTGTTCTCCATGAGATGCCATTTGAAAACGACGGTGTCATCTCTTGGGATCTGATGATTGAGCGTATGAACTCTGACCTTGCAAATACACTCGGTAATCTTGTAAATCGTACCATTTCTATGACAAATAAGTATTTTGGCGGTGTTGCCGTAAACTATGGCGTAAGCGATCCTGTTGATGAATCCTTATTTGAGGTTGTTACCTCCACCGCTTCTAAAGTTACAGCCCGCATGGATAAGCTTCGCGTTGCTGATGCAATTACAGATATCTTTACTCTGTTCAAGCGCTGCAACAAGTATATTGATGAGACAGCTCCATGGGTACTGGCAAAGGATGAATCAAAGAAAGAACGTCTGTCTACCGTTATGTACAACTTGATCGACAGCATCTTAATCGGTGCTTCCTTACTTGAGCCATTCATGCCAGAGACTGCAAAGAAGATTGCTGATTCCTTAAATGCACCGCTTCGCACAATGGATCAGGTTTCCACAATGGGCACCTACCCATCTGGAAATAAGGTAACAGATCAGCCGCAGATTCTTTTTGCACGTGTTGATGCAGAAAAGATGATGGAAGAAGTTAATGCACTTATGGAGTCCAAGAAGGCTGCTGTCAAGGACGCTTCCGAAGAAACTGCTGAAGATGAAAAAGAAGATGAGGCTGTTATCGACATCGAGCCAAAGGAAGAAATCACATACGAAGATTTCTCAAAAATGCAGTTCCAAGTAGGTGAGATTATCTCCTGCGAGGCAGTAAAGAAGTCCAAAAAGCTTCTGTGCTCTCAGGTAAAGATAGGATCTCAGGTAAAGCAGATTGTTTCCGGTATCAAAGCTCACTACACACCAGAAGAAATGGTTGGCAAGAAGGTTATGGTTCTTGTAAACTTAAAGCCGGCAAAGCTTGCAGGTGTTTTATCTGAAGGTATGCTGTTATGTGCAGAGGATGCAGATGGAAATCTTGCACTGATGACACCAGAAAAGAAAATGCCAGCTGGCGCTGAGATTTGCTAAATCAGTTCACACGTCACACTAGATTTGACAAATTCCATGCTTGCATGAAAATTTGTTAAATTGGTGGGACGAAGGGAACTGAAAACCAAGCCAGGGGGACCTGTCCCCCCGGCTTTTTTGTATTACAAGCAATTTTATCGCAAGGGCACCTCGATGAATGACTTTGTCGGCACCCACTACATAACATAATAACTCACAATTACCACATTTTCAAATATTCATACAGTTCATCAACCGTCTCAAATCCCATTTTTCTATACATTTCTTTCGGTGTATCGTCTGCATCTGCATGCAGGAATATTTCTTCCTTAAACTGAGATGCAATGTGTTTCATAAGTGTGGTCGCCACGTAACGCTTGCGAAATGCTTCCCTTACAACAAGAGCATCCATCACCACATAGCCATCTATCGCATATGCATAGCAGGCACCTGCCGGTTTTCCATCCAGATATGCCACGTAATAATGAAATCCCGGTATCTCCATCGCCTTTTTTACGTAACGCGCATCACGTCTTCTGATAAAATCTTCGCCGTAGTCTGAAGCAAAAGTTTCGATATCAATTTTAAGCAAATCGGCTAATACATCACCGGAAGCACTGTCATATATTATTACGTCAGGGTTGTCCTTCCATCTTGCCATATTTTCTTTCTTATTTCTAAGAAGCATTGTTTCTGTGCAGCATTCTTCCAAAGAAAAACGTTTGATCAGAACCTCATCTAACTTTTCTCTTGTATCGATCTTTAGAAAGCCTCTGCCGAGCTGGCGCTGGTATGCAATTGCCTGCTCTAGTTCTTTGCCTGTTGGATCATCTAATAATGGCACAAACTGGTTGTGATCATACATATCATATAGATCATCATCCTGCCATTTTTCCATATGCTCAGAAAATGCACGTTTTTGTGAAAACAGTTGTTTAAATGACTGCTCTGCCTTTCTAATACATAAGCAAAGCTTTCCCTGCTCTAATCTCATTGAACACCCTCCTTATTCTTCTTAATAAACTCGATAAATGCCTCTGCCGCATGGGACAAGGTACGGTCTTTCTTCCAAATCAACGCATAAAATGCCTTCGCATCTGGGTGATTGATTTGTCTAATACAGACCTCGCGGTCTCGTACAAGTGACGATATCGACTCTGGATAAATCGCAATTCCAACTCCATTTTTGCTGAGTTCATAGGCATTCATCATATGCGCCACTCTGCCGCGAATAATAGGCATACTCTGCGGATCTGAAAACCATCCATGAATCTCACCCTGACGCGATTCACGTGACGGGATCAAAAGATCATATGGAAGCAGTTCATTCGGATTGATCGGTTCATTTGTCTCTGAATAAAGCGGATGACCTTTCGGAATCATCGCCACCCACGGTTCTTCATATACCTCTAGCACATGAAACTCCTCCGTGTTAAATGGCGCCGTGATCATCGCCACCTCGCATAAGCCCTTCGTGACACGATTATTTACATCATCTGTATTTCCATTCCACAAAATATACTGCACATGCGGATGCATCTTCTGAAACTCTGAAATCCAATGTGCAAAAAGATGAGGACCACATCCCTCAACTGAGGCAATGTAAAGTGTTCCCTGCAAGCCCTCTTTTCGGATTCTCACTTCTTCCTCAGAACGGTTCACCAGATCAAGAATCTGCGATGCGTACTGCAAAAACAATTCTCCTTCTTCCGTGAGTTTTACCTTGTGCGGTGAGCGCTCAAATAATTTTGTGCCAAGCTCCTCCTCTAAATCCTGAATCTGACGGCTGAGCGGTGGTTGGGCAATCGCAAGTTTTTCAGCTGCCCTGGTAAAATTTTTCTCCTCTGCCACTGCCTTAAAATACCGAATATGACGAAGCTCCATCGAATCACCTGCCTTTCCAAACAAATTTGCTTTGATGGGAATTCCTTGATGAAAATTCCTTAATATGATATTTTACATGATAGCATGTATAGCTACCTCGTTGCAATACCTATAGAGTATTGTTATACATTTATTATATGTATTTCACATTTTCATTGCCGTGTGCTACTATAAAACCATCAAAAAGAGATCCGGCCGGTCTCCAAAAAAGAACCAACCCATTACTTCACTAGTATAGAGTTAATGAAAGAAAGAGAGGTATTTATTATGAAGAAGATTTTAGATAAGGTCAGCGAATTTTTTAAGGAATATTATGTAAGCTTTGGTGAGAGAATCTGACAATGACGACTGATGATAATTGTTTGACACATTCAAATGGTGCCGTAAAATGAAGCTAGAAAAACTAGATCATTTTACGACACCCTATTTTCGCCTTCAAATATTATTTTTTTAATGGTGTACCCTAAATAGTATACCCCACTATCTCCTATTCAGCAACAGCCTCTAAATTATCTCAACATTCTTCCCATCTCGGCTTATGCTTTTTATCTGGACTTGAAGGGCAAATTCCAGACATTGTCGGTGGGCATGTTGGCGGTCTCCCATTGCTAGTTGTTAATGTACCACCTCTTGACATACCACAATAGATACAAACTGGTGTCCATCTAATGCTTTGGCTCATACTATAATTCTCCTTTCGTTTCACCTTAATCAATGCGATACGCACAATCATGCATTATTTACAACGCATTGTTTTCTTTTATCCTTATATTATCACTATAGATATAATAAGTCAATACTATTAAGCATTAAATTTTAAAATATGCATAAATTATTTTAACAATCAGTGTAATATCACTTCAAAATAATCAATCAAATAAAATGGCACTCTTTGCACTTCTAAATAATTTCTTTAATCCACAAATCGCCTTAAGAAGCATATTTTAAATGCTCAATAGTGGATGCGTAGACCGGTAATTGTCAAGAGTCTTGTCACCCGCCTTTACCATTGTCTGGTTTCCGAAACAATCATAATCAAATGCATAAGTGGTTCCACCATGCTTGATACTCTTAATTCGGTCTCCCTCATCATATGTATAGGAAACGTCCCTTGTCTGCCCCAATACGGCTGCACTTACGCCTGTTAAGCGATCTGTTGATGCCTCGTAATGATACTGTGTACTATGATTGTTGGCATCGGTCATCTTTGTCAGAAGACGGTTATCACTGTCATATGCATAGGAAACGCGTTTCTGTCTGGCATCCATTACACTCGCTACATTTCTAAAATCACTTGTATAGCCCATGTAGGAATAAATTCATTTTTCTACCTTCTCCAGTACAAATACCTTGTTGTCCTGAATCTCTGAAAACGCCACACTTGATGGAGTTCCGGTTCCAATAATGGCTACCAGATTTGCATAATCTCCAAGCTTGACATCAAACTGATAACCCAACTTGTTCTCGATGACATAGCCTGTTCGAAGTTTCTTAGACCACATTGGGGACAGGCACGGTGGTCAGATTAGTGTCCCTGCGGCTCAAATTTGCGAACTTTTGTTCTTTTTCGACTCGACTACATTCTAGTAAAGACACCAAAAAGCCTGAAAGCTCTTTTCTTGAACTTTCAGACTTTTTATTAGGGACACATATCGAACCAGTATTGACACATTTTGAACCACCGTCCCTGTCACCATGGCTCACAGATTTTTGCTTCCTAATTCCTGTGGCTTCGCAAAGATCACACCAGGATCATCCGCACCCCCTACCCAGTTAAAAAGTCATTTTTAACTACAACTCTAGCTTATTTGACTAGCGCATTAATCTTCTTCTCTATTTTCTGTACCAATATAATATTTTCCTTCTTTTATAATTTTTAGTATTTCTTTCATATCATCCTCAATCCATATTTTTCCCTCTTCCATTGTATACATTGTTAGATACAGTGAAAGCTTATTAAAATCACAAAATTTTTTTGATAATCTTGGAAAGATACATTTATTTTGTATTTCTACAAACATATACTCTCCTCCCATAAATACCTTTTCACTATCAATTTCTTTTCCATCCTTTAACAAGACAAAACTACAATAGTATTGATATCCTGCTCGAAACTCAACTCTTTTGTTAAATATTTCATCTGGATCATATATATTATTTTCCCAATATTGTTCTAGTTTTATATCAATTCCATACACTTCTAGTTTTTTCTCCCACATCTTCATATTTTGTTTGAATTGTTCCCAGATATTTGTTTCATTACTTATAATATTTGTTATTTCCTCTGTCGAAAACTTTTTCATATAACCGCCTCCTCCATTATTAATGCTCTATATGGAACAAATTTTCTAGTGCCTATTATGTATAAGGTACTAGAAAATTTGTTATTTTTTCTTATATAAAATATCAAAGTATATACTAATATATTTATGGAATAGCTTTTCTTAATCTATTCTCCTAAATGTCCCTTTCCAGTTGCTCCTTTTGATTTCAATCGTCCAACTGCCTGTATTTCAAAATTTTTGTTTTTTATAAGTCCTGCTCCTGCACCAATAGCCGCTCCTGCTATTGCTCCAGTTGTAAATCCCACTGCACCCCACTTTAAAGCTGCTGTTCCTGAATTTTTCCAACTGCCGGTTGATATTCTAATTGCAATAGCTCCACTTGTTGCTCCAACTGCTGCACCACCAATCGCACCTATTACAGAGCCTTTTAACGCCCCTACTGCAACTGCTGCAAGCGCTGTTCCTGTTCCAGCTGTTGCAACTGTTAATGCGGCTGCGGCTTCAATTACCGCAGTTCCAACCAGAACTTGTGTTACCCACTTTGGCCAGCCACCGTCTTCATCTTCCATGTTAACCGGATTATTAAAGCAGTACTGATACAGATTCTTTCCCTGTACAGAATCCATCTGATAGGTCAGTGTTTCAAAGTCATCCGCATTCACAAACCTTCCAACTTCCGGATCGTAATATCTGCTTCCCAGACAGTACAGTCCAGTCTCTGGATCATAGACATACTTTCGGTAGCAAAATGGATTCAGCGTTGCAAGGGACACACCACTATTATCCTGTGTTGACGTTACCTTGCCCCAGCTGTTGTACTGGTATCTTACCACTACATGATTGCTGCTGTCAACCAGACCGGTGACATCTCCGGACCACATTGGGGACAGGCACGGTGGTCAGATTAGTGTCCCTGGTGGCTCAAATTTGTGAACTTTTGTTCCTCTCAACTTGACTGCATTCTAGTAAAGACACAAAAAAGCCTGAAAGCTCTTTTCTTGAACTTTCAGGCTTTTTTTTAATATCATGATATTTTAGGGACACATATCGAGCCAGTAGTGACACATTTTGAGCCACCGTCCCTGTCACCATGGTCACTTCCACGCCTCGTGAAGTTCGCGCACTGTCGGAAAAATATAATCTGGCTTGTAGCTGCTTTCTTCAGCATCTTTTCTTGTGGCTTCTCCTGTAAGTACAAGCGCTGTCTCGACACCTGCATTGATGCCAGATAAAATGTCGGTATATAAACGATCTCCAATTACTAATGTTTCATCCTTTGTAAAATGATTCTGCGCAACAGACATATCAACCATTCCTGGCTCTGGCTTTCCGATAAAATACGGCTTTTTCTTTACGGCATGCTCAATCATCTGGCACATTGCACCGCAATCTGGCACGAATCCAAATTCAATCGGACACACCAGATCTGGATTTGTCGCCACATAGCCTACCTCTCTCGTGGAAAGAATCTTGCATGTATCTGTCAGCTTTTCATAAGTCAGCTCATTGTCGTATGCGACAAGCACACATGCAATCTCTGGATCCTCACAGTCAGTTGTCACACGTATCCCGCTTTTTTTCAACTCCCTGATCAATGATTTTGTCCCCATCACATAGATCAGCTTATCAGTATAATTTTTCTTTAAATAATGAACCGTCGCGTAAGATGCTGTAATGAAATTGCTGTAATCGGTTTTAATTCCGAGCTTTTGAAACTTCAAGATATAGTCCTGAATGCTCTTTGTGGAATTGTTTGTTATAAAGACAAACTGACCTCCGCTTTGACGGATATCCTCAAGGAACTGCGTTGTGCCGTCGATCAATCGCTCACCCTGACACACAGTTCCGTCAATATCAAATAAAAAAAGCTTTTTGTTGCTCAGCATCCTGTTACCTCTCTTCTTACTCGTAATGCGACATCAGGATAATTAGTGATAACTGCCTCTAAATCATTCTCAATAAAATTTTTCATATCCTTTTCATTATTTACAGTCCATACGCGCACCTTCTCGCCGCTCTCGTTCCATCTTTTCATAAAATCAGACATATACATATGATAAACAGCTGGATGAAGACCCTCTACACCATTTTGCTTTGCATATTTCTCTACATCCAAAATGACATCTGAAAACAGCCATGCTGTCTCTGCTGTACTGTCAATTTCCTTAATCTTTGCAATACTGTGATGATTAAAGGAAGAATAAATCACTCTGTCATGCATTCCCGTTTCCTGGACAATAAAAGCTGTCTTTTCTTCAATCTGCGGATACCAGTAAATTCCAGTCTTTAACTCTATATTTACATCCATATTTGTTGTACTGACATATTCGAGAACCTCGCGAAGCGTCGGAATACCTGCTCCCACATAAGACTCCATGTGATTATGAAAAGACAGACGCTTTAATTCGCGCAGCGTCATGTCCTTAATAAAACCGCTTCCGTTGCTGACACGATCAATCTTTTCATCATGTGTCACCACAACTTCGCCATCCTTTGTCACATGAACATCTAACTCAATGCCGTCTGCGCCCTGTTTTGCTGCTAACTCAAAGGCCTCCATTGTATTTTCCGGCGCATATGCACTTGCGCCTCTATGTGCAAATATCTTTGTCATATCTTACCTGCTTTCTTATTTTATTCTATCGAAAAGCGACAGGGCATATGCCCTGCCGCCCTTGTTATTGTTATTATACCACACTAAGTTCAAAAGAAAAACTGTGAATCAGCAAACCAAATTAGTTGTTTACCAAATTATACTCCTCGATCGCATCATTGATCTGGGATGCCATGCTGTCCACTGCCTCGTCTACGGTCTCGTTTCCATTTAACATGCTCTCGATCTCGGACTCTACGATTGCGCGTGCCTCTGAGAATACACTTAACAATGCGCCTGCATACTGTGGTGCTGAATCATGCAGCTGATCAATTGCAGTCTCAAACTGAGGATACTTTTCGATGTTTTCCTTGAATACATCCTCATCGTGTGCATCTACGTTTACTGGGAAATAACCTGTCTCTGCATTCCAGAATGCCTGTGACTCTGGGGAAATTAAGAACTTTACAAACTCCCATGTTGCGCGAAGCTTCTTTGGATCGTTATTATCAAGTGCCCACAAAGATGCACCTCCTATGGAAACGCCACCCTCGTCTGAGGACTTTACCTTAGGAAAATATGCAGTTCCTACCTCAAACTTGCCGTCTACATCCTGCAAAATCTGCTTTAAAGATGCGGTGGAACCAAGTGTGATTGCAGATTTTCCTGCTGAGAAATCAGCCAGACCTGCATCACCGCCCTTTCCAACATTTGGAGCATAGCCTAAATCGTAAAGATTCTTCCACTCATTTAAGATATTTGCTGCTGCACCATTCTCATCAAATGCAACTGCAGTTGCAGCCTCAGTTCTTCCATTTCCATTATTTGCGTACTCTAAGCCCTGCTTTCCGATAAATTGCTCAAAGAACCAGCCATAGATACCAAGAGACATGACTTCCTGTGCGCCACTATCAAGCAGCTTATCACCGATCTGGGCAATTGACTCTAAGCTATCCGGAATCTCGGTAATGCCTGCTGCATCAAACATATCCTTATTGTAATACATAAGCGGAGTAGAGGAATTGAATGGCATAGAATACAGCATATCATTAATAGTATAATAAGCTGCTAAGTTTGACTCCAGAACAGAAGTGTCATACTCATCTGCATTAACCATAGACTGCATTGGAACGATCCAGCCAGACTCAATCATAAAACGAGTTCCAATTTCATAAACCTGAACAAGATCAGCACCCATATTTCCAATCTGCGCGCTCTTAAGCTTGTTAAGTGCATCATCGTAGCTTCCCTGATACTCAGCCTCTACAGTGATACCATATTCATTCTCATCATTAAACTTCTGAACTAATGTATCAATTGCCTGTCCGTTGACACCACCCATTGAATGCCAGAAGCTGATTGTAGTTTTGTCAACCTCAGATGCATCCGCCATCTCAATCTCTGGTACTTCTGCTGTTGTCTCATCGGCAAATACCATTCCAGTACTCATGCTCAGTACACTTGCTACTGCTAATACGGATGCGGTTAACTTCTTCTTCATAAATTCCTCTTTCTGCGCTGCTTTCTTCGTCATTATTATAGTTTTAATATTTACCTGTGATTACAGCGCGGACACAGGTGTTGAACATACAGCAAATATTTTACTATTTTTATAGAAAATATTTGCTTTTTATGTAAACCGTCAGCCCTTTACGGCTCCGGAGAACATACCGCGGATCAATTGTTTCTGTCCTATGATAAAAATTGATATTGAAGGAATAATAATCATGACAACACCTGCAATCATCATTGTAACCGACTGTGAATCAATGCTGTCAAGCATACTAATTCCGATCTGAACTGTTCTCATATTTGATGATCCAGTTACAAGAAGCGGCCACATATACATGTTCCATGCATTAATGAAAGTATAAATCGCCATTGCTCCAATGGAGGATTTTGTAAGTGGAAGCAATATTTTAACGATAAATTTCAAATTGGTGCAGCCGTCAAGCTTTGCCGACTCATACAGTGAGATCGGAAATGTCATGTAAAACTGTCTGAATAAAAAGATTCCTGTTGCAGATGTCAGGTAAGGAATAATCAATACCTGGTATGTATCAAGCATCTTTAACTGGCTCATCGTCAGGTAGTTAGAAATAATCGTTGCCTCTCCCGGCACCATCATAGTTGCCATAACAACCATGAAAAGTACACCCTTTCCCTTAAAATCAAGGAATGAAAAAGCAAACGCTGCCAGTGAACATGTGATGATCTGTCCGACTGTGATCAAACTTGCCACAAGAAATGAGTTTCCGATGAATCGAAGAAGCGGTACATTCTTGAATGCATCTATGAAATTTTGAAAAGTTGGCTTTTTCGGAAGCAAGTTCATATCAAGTGTGTATAATTCATTTGATGGCATAAATGCAATACTTATCGCATAGAGAAGCGGCAGTAAAATGACTGCGCCCACCATCACATTTGCAGCCAAACGAAGTGCCATTTTTGTACGTCTTCTGACAAGTGCCTTGTGATTCATCTGCTGCTTGATCGATACAAGCTCAGCTGCGCTCATAGTTCCGACTCCATTTTTGATTACAACATTATTTTCCATCAGTAGTTCACTCCCTTCTTTTCCATCTTAAACATCACAAGCGTGATAAGCATAATAATAAAGAATAAAATAACTGACTGTGCAGCTGCTGTTCCAAAGCGATAGTTGAAAAATGCATTTCGATAAATCGAATAAACAATTACATTTGTTGATTCGCTTGGACCGCCCTCTGTCAGAATCTTAATCTGTCCAAAAGACTGGAATGCCTGAATGATGTTTACAACTAATGTGTAGAACATAATTGGCGATAATCCTGGAAGTGTAAGGCTAAAGAATTTTTGAATGCCATTCGCACCATCCACAGATGCGCGCTCATAAATCGACTCATCAATATTTCCAAGACCTGCAGAAAAATACAAAAAATTGATTCCGCTGTTTAGCCATGCAGTCAAAACTGCCACACATATCAGCGCTGTCTTCGGATCGTTAAACCAATTGATATTCGTTCCCAGAAGCTTATTTACAATACCGATTGAAGGATTAAGCATGATCTTAAAAATCATAGCTGCCGAACTGGAGGCAATTGCCATTGGAAGAGCATAGGCAGTTGAAAATACGCGAATACCAGGAAATGCCTTATTACATAAAACTGCTGTTACGAGTCCCAAAAACATACTTCCAAGCACAACAATCACAACATAAATCATTGTTACCTTAAGACTGTTTTGAAAGCTTGCTGATGTCAGCAGATCTGTGTAATTTTCCAGTCCTACAAACAGCTTTGCCTGTCCGTATTTGTTCGTTTTAAATAGACTCAAATACACAGTCTTTACAAACGGATAAAATAAGAATACGGCAAATACCAACATACACGGCAGTAAATAACAATATGACGTCAGACTTAATTTCTTTTTAATTTTCATTTTTTCTTTGTTTCCTTTCCTGACTACAGGCAGCGTTAAAACAGATTTTCCTCTGTATTACAATCAAAGATATGCACCTTATTAGGATTAAAATAAAATGTCATTTTCTCATTTGGCTGTGTTGTATTGTTCGGTTTTAATCGAACTGAGTAGTTTGTGTCACACTCATCAAAATACAAGAATACCTCCGAGCCAAGCATTTCTCTTGCCGTGATTCTCTCTGTAATTCCAATGCTGCTTCTCTCAAAGCCACCTTTTACAGCATTCTCATAATCTGTGATATCCTCTGGCCTAATACCCATGATGACATGCTGTCCATTTCTGCTTCGTGCAAGAACTTCACCTCTCGGACCATCAATAATCACCATTTTCTCCTGATTTTCGCCAAAACTTAATACAGCCTTATTTTTCTTTTCTCCTAAAGCACTGACCTTTGCCTCAAAGAAATTCATACTTGGTGATCCGATAAAGCCTGCGACAAATTTGTTTGCCGGATGGTTGTAGATCGCTGCCGGTGCTGCCGCCTGCTGCACCACACCGCCCTTCATAACGACAATCTTACTTGCAAGTGTCATTGCCTCTGTCTGATCATGTGTTACATAAATAATCGTTGTATTTAATTTCTTATGAAGTTTTGCCAGCTCAACACGCATCTGTGTCCTAAGCTTTGCATCTAAATTTGAAAGCGGCTCATCCATCAAAAAGGCTTTCGGCTGACGAATAATAGCGCTTCCAATTGCAACACGCTGCTTTTGACCGCCTGACAATGCACTTGGACGGCGATCAAGCAGATGCTCAATCTCCAAAATCTTTGCAACCTCATGCACCTGACGGTCAATCTCTGCCTTAGGAACCTTGCGAATTTTCAATGCAAACGCTATGTTTCCGTATACAGTCATATTAGGATACAATGCATAATTTTGAAATACCATAGACATCCCACGCTGCTGAGGCTCTATGTAGTTACATAACTGCCCATCAATCCAAAGCTCACCATCCGTGATATCCTCAAGTCCTGCTATCATACGAAGTGTGGTGGACTTTCCGCAGCCAGACGGACCTACAAAAATAATAAATTCTTTGTCATGAATGTCCAGATTAAACTCTCGTACCGCGAAGTTTCCATTTTCATATTTCTTGCTTACATTTTTCAGTGTGATTTCTGACATACAATTCCTTTCCAATCAATTCTGTCTATTTAAAGCGTCAGACAGAACAACAGGTGTCTTTTTTCATTTCATTCTCTGTCTCACGTCATTTATAATAGCAGGCGTTTCGCCTTACATACTATCCTCGTTTCGGAAAAGGAATGTAAAAGTCAAGTAAAAAAAGCAATGGAGCCCTCCCCATTGCTTTTATCATATCCTTTTTATCTTATAAATTCCTGCCATCTTTCAGGTGCAATTTCTCCTCCCGTCATCAGACACTCTGGATCAGGTGCTATCACATGGCGAGTCACTTCAAAAATACGTCTTGCATCGCACAAAATACACTCTGCTGATCCAAATACAGTATGTACTGCTGCTCCACATTCATCAAATGCCCGATTAAGCTTAACAAAATCCTCAGAAATATGTGGCTGCTGTGAGTTATAGTGCTTTCTCATATAGACAGAAACTGGCTTTTTTCCATGCTGCACGATTTTCATAAGAACTGGCATGTCAGACAGTCTATTTGGCACATTGAGCACTTCCTCTACACTATGGATGTATGTATTTCGCTCATGACCAACCCCAACTAAGAGAATTTTGCCTCCGACATCCTTTAAACGATCATAACAGCCGCCTGGTGTACACGGTGTATTGCGCATTTCTTCCCCAGCCAAATATGACGCAGCATCTTTTCCGTAGCCTGCCATACTGTGAGTCGGATGCAATGAGCGAATCACACCAGGACGTTTCAAAAATAAATTAGGTAAAATCCCCACACATGCAGGTTCATTATCCACATCAAAAACAGGATTCTCTGCATTTATCGTCTTCCATGTATGTGTCGGAAGAAGCAATAAACCCTTTTCAAAAAACTCCATCAAAGCATCTAACACCGTATCGGCTCCTTTTTGTGTTTCACCGATTGCCTTCATAGAAGAATGAATTAAAATTGTTTCTTCCCCTGTAAGTCCCATCGCTGCAAGCTGCTTTTTTAATGATTCCTTTGTATGCATAATATTTCCTTTCTAAAGTGAAATCCTCAAAACCACTCTTATAGTACCACACTTTTATATCTTTTGTAACTATTCTTAACCCCATTCACATCCAAATTAAATCTAACCCGAAGGTGAATGACTTTCACAATTTTTTTGCACTTGTGTATCAGCACTTTCAGTGCTATACTCCACTTGAAAAATACTATAACAGAAGGTGGACTTATGACAACATATGATTTATTTTTATTCGCCGGACAGTCCAATATGGCTGGCCGCGGCATTGCCTGTACACAATTTCCAGAAGGTGCACCTGACTTAATTTCTGGTGCTGGTGCTGAATTTCGCGCAATCTCTGATCCAAACAGACTTTATCCAATCGCAGAGCCTTTTGGTGCTCTGGAAAATAATCCCACTGGTATTTTTGAGCCAGGTATGAAGACTGGCTCACTTGTCACTTCTTTTGTAAATACCTATTTTCAAAATACAGGTGTTCCAGTTCTCGGCCTGTCATCAAGCAAAGGCGGCTCTGTCATCGCAAACTGGCAGGATCACGATGACTATCTTACAGATACAATAACACGTTTAAAAAGCGCGCAAACATTCTGCGAACAGCATAATATTACCCTTCGCCATCAGTATCTTCTTTGGTGTCAGGGAGAATCTGACGGAGATCACCATACAAGTGCTGACGAATATACAAAACAGTTTATGCAAATGTATGAAAAGCTAAAGGCTGTCGGAATTACACATTGTTTTTTAATTGGAATTGGCGCTTATAATGGAACAGCTGATGATATCTGCTACAATGAGATCAGAAATGCCCAGTATTCATTTGCAGAACACAGAAAAGATATCACAGTCGTCAGCCGCCTGTTTGAAACAATGAAAGCACGAGGACTGATGAAGGATTCTTTCCATTATTATCAGGCCGGATATAATGAAGTTGGAAAGGATGCTGCCATAAACACTGCAAAGTATGTATTAACTACTGCTGAGTAAACTCTTCTTTTCGCCTTGCTCATACAAAAAAGCACCTCACACCGTACTAGTAAAATACGATGCGAGGTGTTGTTTTTATTTCCACTGGAAATTAATCATTCCATAAATATAGATAAACAAAATTGCTGCCGGAACAAAATATTTGAAGATTGGCTTCATCCATGACTTTATCTTAAGGCCCTTTCCTGTATTAGCCTCTTCCACAAACTTATCCCAGCCCCATCCAAACTTGTTGCAGCAAAACAGTGCCAGTACAAGTGATCCAAGCGGAAGGATATTGTTAGATACAATAAAATCCCATAAATCCAGCCATGCTGTTCCCTCTGCAAATGGCTGGAATTTAATTACGCTGTAGCCAAGTGCTGTTGTCAATGCAAGTACAAAGATTCCTGCCGCGCAGACAACGCATCCCTTTGGACGTGACCATCCGGTAAGCTCGCGAACCATTGCAAGAATATTTTCGCAAACGCCAAGCACGGTAGACATAGCTGCAAATACCATAAACAAGAAGAACAACGCACCCCACCAGCGTCCTCCAGGCATATGAGAGAATACTGTTGCCATTGTATCAAACAAGAGGCTTGGTCCTGCATTAACTTCAAGTCCATAAGTAAAGCATGCACAGAACATGATAACACCAGCGATAACTGCGACAAATGTATCAAGTACAATTACATGAACAGACTCGCCCATCAAAGAACGATCCTTTCCGATATAGCTTCCAAATATTGCCATACCGCCCATTCCTGTTGACAGCGTGAAAAATGCTTGATTCATCGCACTAACGACTACTGAACCATCAATTTTTGAAAAATCAGGAACCAAATAGAACTTTAAGCCTTCCTTTGCTCCTGAAAGTGTCAGACCATGAATAGCAAGTACCATCATTAAAATCAAGAGTGATACCATCATGTATTTTGTTACACGCTCCAAACCACCCTGCAGATTAAAGCTTAAAATTGCAAATGCAGCAACTACTGTAACCAGTAAGAACGTAACATTTACACCTGGATTAGTTATCATAGCCACAAAACCAAAACTATCATTTTGTCCAGTTAAGAACTTAACGAAATAATAGATAATCCATCCAGTAACAACAGTATAAAATGCCATCAGTGCAATATTTCCAATCAGACATACAATGCCAAAGATTCCCCATTTGTGGCCTGTTTTTTCCAGTTTTCGATACATAAAGACTGGACTTGCCTGCGACGCTCGTCCGACTGCAAACTCCATAACAATTGCCGGAAGACCTAATAAAACAAGGCACGCCAGATATACCAGCATAAAGCCTCCGCCTCCATTTTGTCCGCACATCCACGGAAACTTCCACACATTGCCGCAGCCGATTGCACAGCCAGCCGACAGCATGATAAAGCCCAGTCGGCTTCCAAGCCGTTCTCGATTTTTCATAACATTTCCCTTCCTTATAATAAATTCCCTCTATGACGACAATCGAGGGCAAAAGCCTTGCCCCCGACCTCAACAGATAGATTTATTATAAGCCATACTGCACATTACGTCAACTGCTGATTTAAACTTTTACAGTTTAAAGTAAAGAATATTTTCCCTTACACGTTTCTTACAAAAATCGGTGAACTGTATGCCCACTGTCCATTTTTCTGAGAAACTTCTACGCGATAAATATCATCGTCTTATTTTCAATCATGATGATATCGCATGATGAATTTGCAGCTCATAAAGCTTTTTGTAGATTCCGTTCTGTGCCAAAAGTTCCTGATGTGTTCCACGCTCTCTGATCTTTCCCTTATGCATAACCATTATGCAGTCAGCATGCTGAATTGTTGAAAGACGATGCGCTACCATAATAGTAGTTCGTCCCTTCATCAGCTTTTCAAGCGCTTCCTGAATTAAAATTTCAGTCTCTGTATCAATATTTGCTGTTGCCTCATCCATTACAAGAATTGCTGGCTTATGCGCAAGCGTTCTTGCAAATGAAAGAAGCTGTCTCTCTCCTGCTGAAAAAGTTGCACCACGCTCTGTAACAGGCTCCTTATATTTTTTCGGAAGCTTTTCAATAAAATGTGATGCATTAACATACTCGGCAGCAGCTCTCACATCTTCAAACGGGATATCGTCGTGCAAACGAATATTTGACTCAATATCTCCCTCAAAGATAAATACATCCTGCTGCATCTGTCCAATCGCACTTCTAAGCTGCTTCTTGGAAAGCTTTCTAATATCCACACCGTCAATATAAATATGACCCTTCTGGATATCATAATAACGTCCGATTAGATTTAAAATAGACGATTTTCCAGCTCCTGTTGCACCAACAAATGCCACCTTCTCACCAGGCTCAATCACAAAGGAAACATCACGAAGTACATAATGTTCTCCATCATATGCAAACCACACATGGTCAAACTCAATGCGTCCAAGAACCTTTGGCAATACAATTGGATTTTCATCCTCCTTAACCTGCGGCTCCTCAGCGAGAATTGTAAATATCTTTTCTGCTGATGCTATTGATGACTGCAGTGTTGAAAACTGCTCGGCAAGCTCCTGAATCGGATCAAAGAACTGCTGAATGTACTGTGAGAAAATATAGAGAGTTCCGATGGAAATTGCCCCATCTAACACCTCATTGCTTCCGATGCCAAGCACTATCATTAAAGACAATACACTTAAAATATAGATTAGCGGACGAAAAATTGCAAACACCATCATCTCACGGTAGTGTGCGCGGTACAGCTTGTAATCCTTATCCTTAAACTCCTCGAACTTTCGCTCCTCTCGTCCAAAGATCTGAATGACGCGCATTCCTGAAATATTCTCAGATAAAAATGTATTGATATCTGTAAGCTTTGTGCGTACAATTCGATATGTTTTTCTGGAAATAACACGAAAGACAACTGTAAGCACCATGACAACTGGCAGAAGCACAAATGAAACAAGTGCCAGTCCTCTGTCAAGTGCAATCATAACAACAGCCAGTCCTATTATCTTTACGATATTTCTAAATAAACGCACCAAAATGCCTGAATACATCTCATTTAATGCTTCAACATCATTTGTCACTCTTGTGACAAGCTTTCCAACAGGCGTCAGATCAAAGAAACGGCTGCTTAAGCTTTGAATATGAATATACAGCTCTCGTCTTACAGTCAGAATGATCTTTTGTCCAGTCTTCTGCAAAATCCAGGTCTGTGCCATATTGAAAATAAAGCTTACTACAAGCACAATACCGTATTTCCATGCTGTATTAATAATTACATTGTAATCGCCCTGCGTCTCGAAGTTGTCAATCGCATCTCCAATCAGTGTTGGTCTATATAAATCAAATCCCGTAAGTGCCAGCACAAGCACCAGACAAAGCATAACCCATCCGGCATACGGTTTCATATAGGACAAAAGATGCAGCAGCGCATTTCCTTTATAATTACTTTCCAATTTGTCATCTGTCATTGAACTCATCTTGCTGCACCCCCTTACATCTCATTTAATTCCTGCTCAAGCTGCTGCTTCTCATAAATCTTTGCATAGAAGCCGCCCTCGCGGATTAATTCATCATGTGTACCATACTCAGTCAGCTCACCCTCAGTCAATACTGCGATATGATCAGCCTTTTGAAGCGTAGAAACACGATGTGCGATAATAATCGTTGTTTTTCCCTTGCGCAGACGAATCAGATTTTCTAAAATCTGCTCCTCTGTATCTGTATCGACAGCAGACAGTGAGTCATCCATAATCAATACAGGGGCATTCTTAAGAAGCGCACGTGCAATAGAGCTTCGCTGCTTCTGACCGCCTGAAAGCGTTACACCACGCTCTCCAACAAGTGTCTGATAGCCTTCTGGGAAATCAATAATGTTGCTGTGAATGCAGGCCGCCTCAGCTGCTTCCTTAATATTATCGCGAAGCTTTGGATGATCGAAAATACGATCCTCAAGTCCAAATGCTATATTTTCCTCAAGCGTATCTGAGAACATAAAATTTTCCTGAGGCACATAAGCCACATCACGGTGAAGCACATGAAGCGGAATCTCATCAATAGGTCTTCCGTCCATCAAAAGCATTCCTTTTTCGCAGTCATATACACGAAGAAGCAGATCTGCAAGCGTAGATTTTCCGCTTCCAGTTCGTCCAAGTACTGCTAACATCTCGCCCGGTTTAATGTGAACACTCACATTCTTTAAGACAGGTGTATCGCCATCTGGATACTGGAAGGTCAGATTCTTCAGCTCTATATCACCAGTTAAATGCTCACCATCCTTCTCTTTTACCTTATCAATGATATCTGGCTTTTCATCGAAGATATCCTTGATACGCTTATAGCCTGCTGATGCCTGGCTAAATGTATTTATACAGTCACCACAGGCAATCATCGGCCATACAAGCATACCGATATAAGAGTTGAATGCAACAAACTGACCAACTGATACAGTTCCGTTAATAACCATTTTTCCTCCAATGATCAATGTCAAAAGAAGACTGATTCCTGTAATCAAATCAAGCAGAGGTCCAAACAAACTTCTTAGCTTCACAACGGCAAGATTTTTTTCCATGTTATTTTCATTTGCCTTCTGAAATTCCTCAAGATCCTTCTTCTCCTGAACAAAGGCCTTTAAAACACGGATACCAGAAATACTTTCCTGAACCTTATCTGAAAGAAATGAAAAGGCTTCCTGTCTGGCAGTCTGGCGCTTTTTCATCTGAACACCAAAGAAATAACATCCGATTGCAACAAGAATCATTGGAACAAATGCAAGCACAGTCAAACGCAAATCCACATATATGATCATTTTAATAATAACCATAATAGACATGACTGCTGCATCAAAGGTTGTAATGACAGCCATACCCACTGCCACTCGAACAGCCTCCAAATCATTTGTAAAATGCGCCATCAGATCACCAGTTTTGTGCTCATTAAAATAACGCGCTGACAATGTTTCCAGATGACCAAACATATCATTTCTAAGACGATATTCAATCTTTCTGGATGCACCAAAAATGCAGTAGCGCCATCCAAAACGTCCGAACATCATAATCAGTCCTGCAATCAATATCTTCATGAGCATCATTGGAATGCCGGCTTTTGTCAGCGTTTCATTTGTCAGTCCGTCAATTATATCTCCGATAAACTGCGGAATATAAATATTTGCCAGATCGACACAAAGCAAAATTGCTATGCCAAACACATACCACCATTTATACTCATACAGATAGTTTTTCAGTGAAAACTTCTTCTGCTTTTCCATCATGCTTCCTCTCTATTATTCTATTTTTATAAATTTTCAGTCTATTTTCAATCTGCTTATTTTCTATATGTATCCACAGATCCAAAAATACGCTTTACAGTCTCATAGGACAGCTTCGGTCTTCTGTACTCGTCCACAATTCCCTTGTTGTTCATTGTTCTCGGACGTGTATTCCACCAATCGTTTGTTACGCGCACATCGCAAAACTGCCAGATGTACACACCAGAACAATCCTTATAAGAAAGAATCGCACCAAGCTGCTCTTCAAGCGCCTGAACCTGATATTCCTCAGACCACTTCACCTTTGCCGGTGTGCGATAGCCGTAGATCGCTCCTGCTCCAACCTCAGTAATCAAAAATGGCTTTCCAGCACCGCCAGTTGTCTGAACCCATTTATACAAATCATCCAGATACATTGCTACTGGTGTATTATGATACCATTTCGGATAAATATTGTAGGAAACCACATCAACAAGATCAAAGCATATGTCAGTCTTAAAGCGACAGCTTGAGAATGAGCGCGGGCGCGTCACATCAAGACTTTTTATCAGTTCAAGCTGTGTCTTATAGCATTCTCTGCCATACTCTGTATCACTTGCGCACTCATTTAAAATACCCCAGATATAAATAGACGGATGATTATAGTGAGCTGCTATCATCTCGCGAATACAATTCTCACACTGGCGCTCGAAATTTGGATTTTTCATCTGTTCTTCACTTAAGCCTCTCGCATGGTTTTCCTCCCATACAAGAATACCAAGCTCATCACACAAATCAAGAAACAGCTCATCATTTGGATAATGAGATGTTCTAATTGAATTTGCTCCCATATCTCGTGCAAGCTGCAGGTCCTGCATAATTGCAGAAAGCGGAAGCGCACAGCCAAATTGTGGATGATCCTCATGGCGGCAGAAGCCCTTAATTTGAAGCTTCTTTCCATTTAAGAGAATGTCCTTACCCTGTGTCCTGACTTCACGAAAGCCCACACGGTCAATCAAATCATCAATAACTTTGCCATCTTCATCTTCTAAATGTGCACTAAGCATATAAAGAGTTGGATGCTCTGGTGCCCAAGGCTTTGCATTCTCACACGCGATCAGATCACTCTTTAGCACAAGCTCACCTGCGCCTGTGCTGCAGCTTTGTGTATACAGAACATTTTCATTTACATCATTACATCCCTTTAGGGAAACACTCACCTTGCCCTTCCACGGCTTACCATCAAGAGATGCAATCACAAGCTCAAGCTGTGCATACCATGTATCATCCTTATAGACAGGTGTAAAATGAAGCTGCTTTATATAATGCTTTGGCAGCTGTTCAAGCATTACTCCCCTTGAAATACCGCCATAGCTTTGGTAATCATTTTCCACATGAAGAGCTGATGCCTCAGAAAAAGAGTTATCCACAAGAACACTCAATTTATGCACACCAGGGGTAAGACCTTTTAAAACTGCCTCAAATGGGGTGAATGCATTGTAATGCTCTGCCACTATCATTCCGTCTACACTAACCTTTGCCGTATGACTGACACCCTTAAAGACAATGCGCATATCACCGCCTGCCTCAAAGCTACGCTCATACAATCCCTGTCCTCTGTATGCTTCAAAACCAGGATACGTCTCCCAGCAAGACGGCACATTTACTTTTCCTGCCGGTGTGACTGTCTCATCTGCCACCTGACTAAAATCCCACAAAGATGACGAAAGCTCCATTGTCTTTCTTACATGATGTTCTTCAAATAAACGTATCATTTTCAAACTCCTCCTTTTTCATTTTGCATCTGACCTAATATGCATATTTTCTATTGTAAACCATGTCGAATCTAATAACAATGGAGATTTCACTTCTTTTGAAAAAACATTTAGACACAGAAAAAGCCACGGGGACAGATTCGTCCCCATGGCTTCCCCGTGAAGTTTCTTGTTATCGTTATTGCTGTGACTCTTTTCGGTATTGTCCCGGTGTCTTTCCAGTATATTTTTTAAAGCGTCTTATAAATACATGATCATCCTCATATCCTACCGCCTCGCTCACCTGCTTTACAAGCTGATCTGTTGTGCGAAGCAGCTCCTTAGCACGCTCTAACCGCACAACTGCCAGATAATCAGATGGGCTAATTCCAGTTTCATTCTTAAACTCAACTGCTAGTGTTACTGGAGAGATGCCAAGCTGATCGGCTAGTGATGCCATATTTAAATCTGGATCAGAATACGTCTTTTGCATGATCTCCATTGCCTTTACAACCAGCTCTGACTGATGGCTCTTTACATCGGTCTTTGTGTCCAAAATCATATGGCAGGCCTCTGTCAAAAGTGAAGTGAAATCTTCCATTGTTAAGCATCTTGACAGTGTAAATACATTATAGACCTGATTCCAGTCCTTCTCGTCTCCATTCCACTGATCCATAAGAAAACGCAACACTTCGTCATACAGAAGACGAAATGTCAGAAGCGTCGCATGCTCTTCCTCCAACTTTTTACAAAGATCATGAATTGCCTTTTCAACCTCCTGCTCGTTTCCCACACGAATCGTATTTTCTAGCTGTACCATGTAGCGGCTTCTCATATTCTGATAGTTGCTGACAGATGAGTTCTGACCAATCTCTGTAAAGCGAATGACCTGACTGCTATCCACTAAGAATCGGCTGTCATAAGCTGTATTTGCCTCTAAATAGGCCAATGAGCCATTGAGTAGGGAACGATGCGCCCAACTAACCGCTACAACAAACTCGTCACAGTGTACTCGGCCAATCCGAAGAATCTTATCAAAGGCTTGATACAAATTTTCCTCCGATTCTCCAAAAAGTACCATCACTCGTTGATTGGTATTGACTAGATGAATTCCATATCCTTCCAGATTTTCCTGTTTTTGAATAAATTCAAGAATCTGTTCAAATATTTTTTCTTCATTGCCAGATGCACTACTTCCAATTACACCAACCATCTGTAATCCATACGAAATATTGATTTCTGCATCAGCTGCATCGCGCCTTAAAATTTCAAGTGCCGTATATTTGCTCTGAAGAAAGCTTCGAATAAAACGACTCTTTCGAAGTGACATCTGATCCTGCTTCATATCCTCAGAACTATTTACTAGCTGTCGGATGCCAACCTCAATTTTACCCAAATCGTAGGTTTCCTCTCCCTCACTAGATAGCATACGGTTTATATTTTTCACACCGCCTAGTACACGGCTTGAGAGGATTCCAATCAGCAAAAAAGTTGGAACACAGCACAGAATAATTAAAACACCAATTCCCCAAAGATGGATTCTAAGTCGATCGGTAAACACATTCATCGGCTGCACTGCAACATAAGAAAAGCCAACGTCATCAGTCTCTTTTGTGAGCAAATAGTTCTTTCCCTCGATTTTCACTTGTTTTTGCTCATTCTCATCACCAATCTGGCTTAATAGCAATTCATCATCAATTTCTTCTGATTCACTTTCTGCTACCACTTTTCCATTATAAATTAGCCATGTATTTCTCTGGTTTCCCTGTTCATCTGCAAACAGATCATCATAGTGGTCGGCACCAATAAAGAAAATCAAAATCGTATCATACTTTGGTGCCACTGGATAAATATAAATTACATTCCTTGCCTGTACATCATAAAAGTAGACAAGCTCACCCTCTACTGTCTCCTCTGATAGCACCATCAACTTTTTTTGTGTTGTACAAAGAAGCTCCTTCAGCTCTTCTGGATTATAATTTTCCAGTCTATAAGCCGTATCGCAAAATAAATCAATTGACATTGAAGTCATATGGTTAAAAAGATACTGATCCTTCTGGTAAAAGCAGTACATTACATCAAAAAACTGATTCACAGAACGATATTGGTTCAGCTGTTTTTTCAATGCAGCACTTTTTGTCGGTTGCTCATCTAGAAGGAATCTTGCCGAGTCGGAAAGCGCAATCTGCATTGAAATATCCTGTAAAATTTGCAGCTCATTTCCGTGCGTTTTTGCAATATTTCCAATATAGACAGAATTCTCCTTATAAAAATCCTCCTGCATTTTTTTGTAGTAAAATCGAAACAGATAGCCGCCCAATATGGCAATGATAAAAACAATCACAACATTTGATGCAATCACATAATGAAGTATGTTTTGCCCCGTCTTTTTTCTGCCCTTCATGCCTCATTTCTCCTTTGCCCTTTTGCCCCATTATACCCAGTCACAATCATTTCGTCAAAGGGGTCACAAAAGATGGCAGCTTTTTTTCTGCCATCTTTTGCATATATCCTCTTATCTTTTTGCCTTATACAGATGAATCATAGATCAATTCATTTTAAAATTATTCCAGATCCATGCCATCAATTGCTTCCTGATAGGTTCTGACATACTGATCAATATTCATTCCGTCAAACTTTGATACGAAGGAATCCCAGCTGTCATCGGTCACACCATGAGCCACAAAGTCAGCAACTGCTTCACTAACCGCATTATCAATATCTGTCTCAATTAAACTGAAATCGGCAAGTACATCCGCAGTTAGACCTGACATTGCAAAATACTGGCTAGAATAGGTGTTGATGACACCGGCCTCATCATACATCTGGCAATAATCGATCTTTTCCAGACGCTGCTCGGACAGATTGTAGTTTTCAGAAATGTAATCACCTGGTGCAAAGAACTGAGTGTTGCAGTCAATCTGATTTTTCACAGTCACATCGCTTACTGTCACTGTGTTAATCTTTCCGTTTTCCTCATCGTATACCCAACCGGTTCCCTCTGTCGGATTCTGAGGACCGTAGTACAGATCTGCCTGCATCTCAGTATCCATCATCGCATCCAGAAGGCGAATTGACTCCTCTACATGCTCATTGGTTGCTGTGATAAATGCACACGGACGAGCCAGCTCCAGATAGCGATCCATATAGGCTCCCTTTCCATCTACTGACGGTGGAAGAATACACTCGCTGTTTGCTGCAACTCCATCATCCCATCCCATGGCCTTTAATCTCCATGCTGTAAAAAAGCCAACATTTCCTTCGGATAGCTTTGTCTGAAGTGTATTGCCATCCTGTGACAGACACTCTGGATCTAACAATCCTTCCGCATAGCACTCTGACAACCACTCGACACAATCGCGGAATCCCTGCTGTACTGGTGCAAACTGCACCTTCTTATCCTCATCAATATACAGCCATTTATCAGAATTTGGAATACCAAACATTGGAAGTACATACTTTAAATCATAATATGCGCCAGCATCCAATCCCATCTCATACGGCACATAGTCTGGATACGCTTCCTTAAACTTGCGAAGCACCTCTGTTAGCTCCTCTATCGTTGTCGGATCTTCCAGTCCCAGCTCATTCATCCAATCACGGTTAATGAAGTAATGACCTTCCTCACAAATATACTGACCAACCAGATATCCAATTGAATAGGTCTTTCCATCGGATGCAACGAGGCTAATTGTTGGATCGCTTTCCTCTGCCTGAATACGAGAGTAATAATTTGGCATCAATTCCTCAGTGATATAATCATCTAACGGAATTACCAGTTCCTGAGACACACCATACTCCTCATAGTCAATCTGTCCCTGTCCGTTTACAGCGATGATGATATCTGGCATTTCACCTGATGCAAACATCAGATTTGTCTTCATGGACCAGTCAGAAGCTTTAATTACTTCCCATTCTATGTTGACGCCTGTCAATGCCTCCAAATCCTGAACAGCTGCAAGTTCTTCCGGTGCCTTGATCGTATCGCCGTCACGAATCGCCAACATAATCTTCAGTGTCAGATCCTCATCAGTGATCTTCTCAATTGAATCATAGGTACTGTCTCCATGGAGAGTTACACCGTCTCTCTCTGCTGCCGGTACTGCTAAGCCCATCAGTGTTCCTGTCACAAGCATTGCGGTCATTGCGGTTGCATACATTTTTCTTCTCATTTTGAATTCCTCCTGTTTTCCTTTTCTGTTTTTGATTTTCTGATTCTATCTTTACGCCTTTGATATTTGCCTGTTGCAAATCATCCCTTCAGCGATCCGATCATAACACCCTTTTCAAAATATTTTTGCATAAATGCGTATAACACAACAACTGGTCCAGTTGCCAATACAATAATACAATATTTGGATACATTGGCAATTCTGGTTGCCTCTGCCAAATTCGACGCATCTTCCGACATTGTTGTCATAAAGTCTCCTGTCATATCCACTTGAAGTGTCGCCAAAATCTCACGAAGCACTGTCTGTAGCGGATAGAGAGAACGATCCTTTAAATAAACTAGTCCAGTAAAGTAATCATTCCACTTTGCTACACCATAGTAGACAGCTAACACTGCGATGATCGTCTTCGAAAGTGGCATAACGACCTTGATAAAATATTGGAAGTGAGAAGCGCCGTCTAAAGCCGATGCCTCATACAATTCCTCTGGGATATTGGTCTGAATGAAGGTTCTTGCCACCATCAAATTCCAAACTGATACACAGCCCATCAGTACCATAACCAGCGGATTGTTGTACATACCGATGTCTTTCATCACAAGGAAGGTTGGAATCAATCCACCATTAAAGAACATTGTGATGACAAAGAACATATTGATTGCTGCCTTTCCAGGAAATTTCGGTCTGGAAAGAGAATATGCTGCTGTCAATGTCACGATAATACTGATGACCACACTTGATATCGTATAGATAAATGAGTTGCGATACGAAGTCCAGAATTCAGTATACTCTAATACAGCCTTGTATCCAATCAATGAAAAATCAACTGGATGCCAAATAACTTTTCCTGCTACAATCGCATCTGGATCTGATACTGACGCAATGCAGACCAAATACAGCGGATAAATAATCAAAAACATAAATATAATCCAGAAGATTGTATTAAATATGTAAAACACCTGATTACTTCTGGAATGCTTGATCTTAGAACGTTTCATCTCGTCAATCCTCCCTTCCTCTTAGAACAGACCTACATCTGCTGTCTTCTTGGAAATGGTATTTACCAGAATGATCATAACAAAGTTAATCACATTTACAAAAAGACCAATTGCCGATGTATAGGAAAATTGTCCGCTTCCAAGTCCGACTGTGTATACATATACACCCAAAATATCGGATGTCGGAATGTTTCCAGATGTCTGCAAAACCAGTACCTTGTTCGTATTGCTGCTTAATAGCTTTCCACAATCCAAAATGAAAACCATCATCGCAGTTGGAACCAAAGTTGGGAGATCAATATAGCGAATCTTCTGCCAGATGCTTGCTCCGTCAATATCTGCTGCCTCGTACAGAGACAAATCAATTCCAGTCAGTGTCGCAATATAAAGAATTGTACTGTATCCTGCCGTCTGCCATATATTAGAAATGATGTAGATCGGTCTGAATGCTGCTGCCTCTGACATATAGTCGATTGGGTTTAGTCCCATCGCCTGTCTGACATGATTGAAGATACCACTTGTCGGTGATAAGAAGATATAAAGCATACCAGCTAATACAACTGTTGAAATAAAATATGGTACATAGATGGTTGTCTGAATTGCACGCTTTACCTTTTGCTTTCGAATCTGATTCAACAGAATTGATAACAATAACGGAACTGGAAAGCTAAATACCAGATTTAAAATATTCAATAATAACGTATTGATAATCAATCTGTCAAAATAATAAGCATTGAAGAAATTTTTAAAATGCTTTAGTCCAACCCACGGGCTTCCTGCAATTCCTTTGACTGCCTTGTAATCCTTAAATGCAATCTGGATTCCATATAATGGCAAATAGTTGAAAACCAAAAAGTAAAGGACTGCCGGTAACACCAAAACATATAATTGCCAGTAGCTTTTAAATGCTGACCGAAATCCTTTCTTTTTTCTTGGGAGTGTACTCCCTCCTTTCTTTTTCTTCATCGCAAACCTCCTTACCCTCGTTTTTATTTTTTCGTTTTCGCTTCGTCTGATTGCAGTATAGCGTAGCACTTTCAAAAAAGAAAGGGAGTAAATTTTTACTCCCCATTTCTTGCTCAAATTTCATGTGTTTTCGATAATCTGTTCGGTGTTCAAAATTTTGTACCAATCTTTTACCGAAAAATATGCGATATTTTCTTGTTTTTCTCATTCTTTTTGCTCGAATATTATTTGCTTTGTACGATCATGGTAGAATTCTTCTTTATCAAGCCACGGCAACATACCTTACGTTTATCTTGCACATTTTCTCAATTTTGTGTATCATGGACATAGCTCACCCGATCGGGCGAAACGAATGTTTGCGAATTGTAAAATTAATCAAATAGTGGCACACTTCGTAGACATTACATCATTTTTATTTTGATAGGAGAAAAGAAAAATCATGAATCAGTATCTTGATTACATCATGGAACAATTAGAAAAGCTGATGGCAATTGACAGTCCATCTGGTTTCACAAAAAAAGTGACCGACTACCTGTTAGAGGAGTACGCACGTCTTGGCTATAGCGCAAAGCGTACCGTTAAAGGCGGCGTAATTGCAGAGATCGGCGGTGAGGGTGATCCGATTCTTACCATGGCTCACGTAGATACACTTGGTGCCGTTGTCGCTGAGATTAAGTCAAACGGACGTTTACGTCTGTCTCCTGTAGGCGGATTTAACGCAAACAATGCAGAAGCTCATAACTGCCGCGTTTACACCTACGACGGACAGATTTATGAAGGAACCATCCAATTGGCAGATGCTTCCCTTCATGTAAATAAGGAATATTCTACTACACAGCGTACATTCCAGTCAGTTGAGGTTGTCTTGGACGAGCCTGTTACTTCCAAGGATGACGTAAAGGCACTCGGCATCACAAACGGCTGCTTTGTCTGTGCAGATCCAAATCTCGTTGTAACCAACTCTGGCTACATCAAGAGCCGCTTCCTCGATGACAAGTTAAGCGCTGCAATTTTACTTGGCTATGCAAAATATATCCGCGAAAACAACATCACACCGCTTCGCAAGGTTTACCAGCATATGACAGTATTTGAAGAGGTTGGTCATGGTGCATGTGCTTCCATTCCAGAAGATGTTACTGAACTTCTTTCTGTTGATATGGGATGTGTTGGCGATGGTCTTGAATGTACTGAGCGTCAGGTATCAATCTGTGCCAAGGATGGTCACGGTCCTTACAATTATCAGGTGACAACTGGTCTTGTAAATGCAGCAAAAAAAGACAGCATTGACTATGCTGTTGACATTTATCCATTCTACGGTTCTGATGCCGATGCTGCATTGAGTGCAGGAAAAGATGCCCGTCACGGTCTTATTGGTGCCGGTGTTTACGCATCCCACGGATATGAGCGCTCCCATAAAGACGGCGTAGTAAATACCTTCCGTCTGCTGTGCTCCTACTTAAACGGTGACGCACCGAAGATGGACTAAGATAATCTTGTGATAAATGATTGAAAGCCATGGGAAAATAAACTCCCATGGCTTTTTAGAATTGCGAGAGTTGCAGAGGGCGGAGCAATTCGTGGGTATCTATTCGTTAGTGGAATTTCGGCAGATACGTTCCGTGAGCTGCAATCAACTCATCCACCATCTTTTTGATTGTATCAATATCCAACTCACTTCCAGTATGCGGATCAAGCATCGCTGCCTGATAGACATGCTCTAATTTATGTGTTCTCGCCGCTTCGATTGTGAGCAGCTGAACGTTAATATTTGTCATATTCATTGCTGCGCACTGCACTGGAAGATTTCCAACTGCACACGGATGAATGCCAGAACCATTTACCAGACACGGAACCTCTACGCATGCTTCCTCTGGCAAATTTGCAATCAGGCGATTCTTATTTAACACATTTCCGCCTATCTGGTAAGCATGATCGGTGACGACAGCCTCCATAATGTGAGATGCATATTCGCGTGAGCGTGTATGTTCCTTCACACCCTTCTCCATCAACTCGGCATATTCCTTCTTCCAACCATCAATCTGGTTGACACAGCGGCGCGGATACTCATCTAGTGGAATGTTGTAGCGATCAATTAACTCTGGGTATTTGCTCTTAATATAAAATCCATTGTACTCTGCATTGTGTTCACTTGACTCAGTGCAGTAGTATCCAAAATTTCTAATATAATCAAAGCGTACCTTATCCTTAAATTCAGAATCTTCCATTTTTGCTCCAATACGTGACTTGATCTCTGGATACAGATCAACACCATTTTTGTCCTTTAATTCAATAAGCCAACCCATATGATTGATTCCTGCAATAAGTTCTTTTCTTCCCTCCAACTTGTCTTCCATGCCAACTTCCTTTAATAATGTCTCTGAGCAAACCTGAACACTGTGGCATAGACCCACTGTCTGAATCGGTGTGTAGCGAAGCATATAGCCAGTCAACATAGCCATCGGGTTTGTATAATTTAAAAACAGAGCATCTGGACAAACCTCTGCCATATCTCTTGCAAAATCATCCATCACCGGAATGGTCCTAAGTGCACGCATGATACCACCGATTCCAAGCGTATCTGCAATTGTCTGTCTCAGTCCAAACTTCTTTGGAATCTCAAAATCAATGATCGTACATGGATCGTAGCCACCAACCTGGATTGCATTTACAACAAAATTGGCACCGCGAAGGGCCTCTTTTCTGTTTTCCACGCCCAGATAACACTCAATCTTTCCATAGCCGCCCATTGTCTCTCTCATCGCTTCCAAAATGGTCTGGCTTTCCTTTAATCTTGCACCATCGATGTCATACAGAGCAAATGTACTGTCTCTTAGCACCTCTGAACACATGCAATCTCCGATTACATTTCGCGCAAATACTGTGCTTCCAGCACCCATAAAAGTAATTTTCATAGTAGTTTTCCTTTCTTTTTTAGTTGATTTCTTCTACCCATCAAGATGTTTCCTAGCTATCTTAAGCTACCAACATCTTGTCTTTCTGTGTATATTCATTCTAACAGATTTCTTTTAAAATGGGATTGATTTTTGTCTGGAAAACTTGTTATTATGTTAGAAATGAATGTAAACAAAACAAACAAATAAAAATGATAAAACAAACCGCAAAAACTACAAGTGAAAGGAAAACACGATCAAATGATAAAAAGTGAAATTGTAATTGATCAACACTATAAAGATTTTAGTCCCATGCAATTTGGCAGTGAAACTTGCGATCCCGGTCATTTCTTTGGACCGAGTGTGCGTACTCACTGGCTTTTGCATTATATTGTGTATGGTTTTGGTCGTTTCGAGCGCGACGGCATCTCTTACTCGGTCAAGCCTGGGGACATTTTTGTAATCCCACCATACGAAAAAACCTATTATGAAGCTGATCAGAAAAAGCCGTGGCGCTATATTTGGATTGGCTTTACAACAGATCAATCAGTTCCTGAGCAACTTTTAAAGCCGATCATTCACTGTCCAAGTGCTGGCAAAATTTTTGAGGAGATGCTTCAGTGCGAAAAAATGGGAAATGGCAGAACTGCTTTTTTGTGCGCAAAGCTGTGGGAATTTTTTAGTATCTTGTTTGACAATGCAAAATCTGACACTGATTATGTGCAAAAGGCAATCAACTGCATCAATGCTGAGTATATCAATGGCATCACGATCCAGCAGGTCGCTGATCGCTTGAATATCAACCGCAGCTACCTGTCTGACCTTTTCAAAAAACGCATGGGCATCTCTCCCCAGAAATATTTGATTCAACTGCGACTTGAAAAAGCAGCAGAGCTTTTGACTGTCTACGGACAATCTCCCTCCACTGCTGGAATCTCTGTTGGCTATCCAGACCTATATCACTTTTCCAAGATCTTTAAAAAGCATTTCGGTGTCTCACCTAGGGAATACCAGAAGCTTAATATTTAAAGATTTTGTACTTCATTCTCTTCGCTTTTCCTACTTTTCCTGCTGCCTCTTTCCGTCCCCATCGGCTTAATTTGTCTCCGTCGCAATAATTTTCCCATGATCCATCCGAAATACCGTATCGCAAAGGATTTGTATGTCTTCTTTCGAATGACTAGCCAAAATAATCAATTTTCCTTTTTCTTTTAGGGATAAAAGTACTTTTCTTATTTCTTCTACACCCTCGTTGTCAAGTCCATTTAACGGCTCATCCAAAAGAAGAATATCTGGATCTTCCATGATCGCCTGTGCAATACCAAGGCGCTGGCGCATTCCGAGCGAATATTTTCCTACATGTTTTTTACTGTCTGGATCAAGTCCAACTATACGCATTGCATTGCGAATTTCTTCATTTGAAATTTTATGATGTATCATTGCCAAGAATTTTAGATTTTTAAATCCTGAATACTCTGGCAAGAATCCTGGATTCTCTATAATTGCACCAATTCGATCTGGCATACTTATATCTTTTCCTAAAACCTTTCCTTCTATTTTTATACTACCAGATGACGGGCTAACAAAACCGAGTATCATTTTCATCAGCATTGTTTTTCCAGAACCATTTCTCCCTACTAATCCATAAATCTTTCCTGACACAAGCGTCATTGAAATATCAGAAATGACTGTCTGTGTTCCAAATGTTTTTGTCAAATTTTCAATTTCAAGCATATCACATCACGCCTCCTCTGTCAAAAAACCATTTAGCGAAATTCGTTTCGCTGTATGTAATATTAAAATAAATAGAAAAATCACTAATAATGCATCGGCTGCTATCACAAATGGAATGCTGATAAAATGATTTGCTGCCATAATATTCAACTGTTCAACACTTGTCCAACTGACAGGAGAAAATGCCAATATCCAATAATTATTTGGCCAGGCTGCCCACACTAAAATCGGGTCGAGAAATACAAGAGCTCCTGCAATTGCCATTCCACACACTACATTCCTTCTTATCAAACTAACCCAGTACATGAAAAGACCAAGAATTGAAAATGAAACCCAAACTGACACAAATGTATACATCATCGCGCCCGACGGATACAAATATCTTATCATTTCCGATGAGAACTGAGCACTCGGATAAATATTCGCAATCTCTCCAAGTGGCATCTTTCCTGTTCCAAGCACCATATCAGTCAATGCTCCTGAAAATGAATCCCTCATTGTTCCAATTGGGAGAATCATAAGTGACGACACAATTAATATAAAAGCAGCATACAACAATGCCATCCCTACAATATATATGCACTCGCCAACACACCATGCAGTGCGTTTACTCCTCATAATTATATATGGCTTTAATGGATAAAAAAAAGGAGCATCGCATAAAAGACACAGCATTCCAATATAAAACAAAATCTTAGGTGCTTTCACAGAAATTGTTGCACTGCAAAACAACAATTCCATAATATAGATAGGTGCTTTTGTCCCAGTATCAATTCCATAATTGATCACAGGACGCAAATAATAATGAATCAAAAGTGCTGTGAACACAAAAATAAACCACACTCTGGCATCACGCTTTAGTCGCCTAAAATTTGCTCCCGCTACAGCCAATACCGATCTACAATAATCCATTCTGCTCCCTCCATTTCATTCTCCGATAAAATAGATATGTACAAATAAGAATTACACAAACTGGATATAACATTCCCCATAAAAACATAATTCCTTGCAATGTTTCTTGTCCTGCTGGCAATGTCGGTTGCATACTAATCAAATTATAGACATCGAATATCGAACCTAACGGAATGTATGAAATTGCAGAGAAAAATACCATTCCTGAAATTCCAATGCAAACAAACGTATTTGGCTGAAATACTGAAAACAGCATTCCAACTGCGCAGCTCATTGCGCAGACCATTCCAAACTGCAACCCCATCATTCCAATATACAAAACTGGAAACTTATATCCTATTTGATAATAGCACGGAACCGTTTTAATCTGTGTTAGGTTTGCCCCTAAAAAGCCAACTGCCACAACTAAAAATACATAAAATGAAGCAATACATGCAAAAACAACTGCAACTGTATTTACAATAAATTTTGATATGCTGTAACTTATTAAATCCGTTCTTGCAAGTATCATGCGAATATAATGATGTTTGAAATCATAACAAAATCCAGCTGTATAAATTCCAGCCGTGAACATTACCATTAACACCTTAAATTTATCCATCATTAGTGCTGTACCTAGCATATCAATTACACCATACGCCAAAATATCTTTTTTACTTGCTCTAATCATATCCCACGATGAAAAAATTAAAGTAAACACTAGAGCTACTATTATTATTATCATTTTTACGGAACAAATGCTTCGTTTTGCATCCATTTTCATTGCATTCATCTTTTTCACCTCCAATCATTCTATTCATCTTTATAAATTTTCAATATATTTGCTCACAAATCCTGTAACAGCATCAATCCATATACTTCCTTCATCATCCTCTGCCATTTCAGGATAAGAATAGTTAATTTTCCAACATGGGTTCATCGACGGTTCATCTGCCTCAAACTGCACAGCTCTAGTTGAATATACTAGTTCTATTGACTTAATTTTAAATTTACTCACATCTTCAATTCCCTTATCCAACATTGCTGTCGATATTGCTACTTCTTTTGAGATCAGCTTTTTCTCCTGCTTTTTACTCACTTGAACTGGAGAATATCCTTTTACCAGAACCGCTTTTTCTAACTGCGGTACATACACAATAACTAGTGTCTGTCCCCATCCATCCACAAGCAAATTATTTACATACGGTCGGTAAATCAATAGATATGCTTCATCCTTTTCCTCCCACTGAATATACGAAATTTCATTCAGTTCCGTCATTTTCTGTTCAATTGATTGCACCAGATCGGTATCTTCCTTTTCTAATGCCTCCTGACGCTCCTTATTTAATCTCCACTTTTCTGCTTCTGAAAAAGGATGATAAAAATTAGGATCTGGAGCAGCCGTCGTTGTATTGTTTATTTTACAGACACGGTTAAGCGCTTCTTTTGTCATTGCATATACTTGTACGTCTGCATCTTTATATCCACATGCCACCGCATATTTTTCGCATTGTTTAATTGCCTCTTCCCTTGTACATGATTTTAAATCCTCTTTTGGAAACTGCTTTTCCATTGAGGAACCGATTCCATTATATAAAAAACCAGGTATATCATAAATGTCATAGCACATACCTGCAGCGTTTCTATTATCTGTATATATGATATAAGATGACTTTGATTGACCATTCTGTAATATATTTAATATTTCAAACTCATTCTCATAGAGATACTGACCAGAAGACATATATCCCTGCTCTTCTAAATAATCATAATACGGCTTCACCAGATAATCCTGTGCCATTGTCTCATCACAGCCTAAAAAGCAATTTGTCAGCTCATTTAAAATAAACGCATCAGATACTTGTGCCTTAAGATACACAATCTCACCTGTCAGTGTATCTTTTTTCGTTTCACGCATTTGTGTCTCATCTATTTCAGTTTCTTTTGCTTCACATGTTTGAATATCATTTATTTTTGTATCACTTATTACAGTTTCATTTACAGTTGTTTCTGCAAATGGCACCTCCAATTCTCTCTTTAATTTGCATCCTGATAAAGAAAATGTGCTCGATATTAAAATAATTGATGCAATAGGTATTAATCTCACTCTTGATTTCATGTATAAACACCACCATTCTTTTATAAAATACATCCCAAAAAGTTAGTTGCCAAATTAATCCAATTACTTCCTGTTACTTGAACTTTAATCGTATTGGTCGCTTGATTTTTAATTTCACGACCTGCTTCATATCCTTTATTCTTTGTAAATACACCCAAATGATACGAACCGGCCAATACAGTAATTCCAGATAATGCGAACATTAATGCAGCTACTATTGCCAATAATCTCTTTTTTAATGCAATATTCATAATAAGTCTACTTTCTAGTAGCTATCAATTAACTCAACTTTATTTCCCATTGGACTCACCTTCCCTTCTATAATCACGAGTTTCAATTCACTTGATTATTTTATACCATATATGATATCAAAAGTACATGACCAAAATACCATATTTTTTCTTATTTTTCTTTGATTTTGGTCATGTACTTTCTTTAAAAAACATGCTATAATTATTTATTAGTGACTAATAATTTTAAACATTTTGCGAAAGAAGAACGTCACATGAAAAAATTTAGAGCGGTCAATTGCTTCCTGACAAATTTCCATGGCTTTTTCCTGTCTGTTTATGTTCCACTCCAATGCAGCATATAAGAAAAGATTCGCAATAAATTTAGTGTTGCAAAACATATATTCTAGTGTTATACTTATTCTGAAAGGAACTTTTACACCGTGCAAATGATAAATGATCTTATATTAAGGTCAAAGATACCTTCGATAAAATTCCAAAATTTGGAGAATGATTTTTGAATGGAGGAGTTTTATGGAAAAACCAAATGAACGGCGACCCAGCACAAAAATCCAATGGCATCCTGCTTTCTGTGCCGCAGCCGAACTTGAGCTTCGCTTCAATAAAGACGATCTCGAATTTAAGCGCGAGTACAATCTAAGCAAAAAGCCACTTCAAATGGATCTTTTAATCATTGAAAAAAGGAAAGGTGTGCAGATTCAAAATGAAATCGGAAAAATCTTCCGTGCTCATAACATCATTGAATTCAAATCACCTGATGATAATCTCACTATTGATGATTTTATCAAGACACTGGGATATGCCTACCTGTATAAAGGGCTTGGCGATCACGTCAATCAAATCCCACTAGGAGAATTAACAGTTTCTCTCTTTCGGGCATCTTCACCGAAAGGACTCTTAACTCAACTATCTGAATATGGATTTTCTATTCAAGAACATACACCCGGCATATACTACATAAATGGGTTTGCAATTCCTATGCAGATTGTTGTGACAAACGAACTTAATTCTAAGAATCATGAAAGCCTTAAAGTATTATCAAAAAATGCCAATACTGACGATATTCATAGATTCACAAGATTTGCTCAGAGTTTTACAGAGCCTGGGGATAAGGAAAAGGCTGACGCTGTATTACAGGTAAGTGTCGCTGCAAACAGAAAAAACTATGACAAAGTAAGGAGGACTTCGGATATGTGTGAGGCATTGAGAGAGCTTATGAAGGAAGAAATTGAAGAAGAGTTAAAGAAAAGCCGAGATAAAGCAATACAAGAAGGACTCGCACAAGGACTTGAACAGGGACTTGAACAGGGTATTGAGCAAGGTATTGAGCAGGGACTTCAGCAGGGTATTGAGCAAGGTATTGAACAGGGACGCATCAACCAGTTAATTGATCTTGTTATGCAAAATCTTCTGCCTATCGAAACTGCCGCTCAGTGTGCAAAGATGACGCTTGACGAATTTAAGGTTGCAATTGAGAAAAAGGAAAACTAATTAGCAATTCAAGTCAAAAAAATAGCCAGTGGACGAGAAAACATTTTCCCTTCCACTGGCTATTTGCTTCTTTTACTCAAAAATTCCAATATAGGACAGCGTCGGCGCTACTCTTGAATCTATAATTTCAATTACTAGCTCTTTTATTAGTTCTTTTGTTTTGATCTCATCTAACAAGGCAATCTTTTTATAGCCAACCACTGTTCCCTCGAAAATGCATTTTTCACTACCATCATGCACTGTTAAAATTCTAAATGCTTCTATACGCTGACTCTTTTTTATATTTTCTTTCAATACTACACGGTGAATATCATACTCTTTATCAAATTTTATGTGAATCCTACAGTTTCTTTGTCCATCTAACGTCGTAAAATATGAATCATAATCATCGTTTCTTACATTCTCGATTTCAAAGCCTTTCTTTTGTTCTTCGCAGAAAAGTGATGCTTTCTCTAACAAGTTTTTGCCATAGCATTTCTTTTTATATTCACCGATCTCATGCAGTCGTTTTACATCATTTTCATGAAATAAACCTTCTTTTGTCGGAGGAATATTTAATAAAAACGTCGCGTTTCCTCCAACGGAGTGTTCATATATTGAAATCAATGTTTCCAATGATTTGACTTGATCGTCTTCTTCTTCATGATAAAACCATCCTGGACGAATACTTGTATTAACCTCTGCCGGATACCAGATAAGCTCCTTCTCATCTTTTATCAGTTCATAGCTTCCCAAATCCTGATCTGACGCACGGACAATGCGCTCTCTAAACTGCGTATCATCCTGCTTTTGGCTGTTTTCCTGAATCTTTTCCGTATCTCTTGTGCGAAGCGGTACAACACTCCACTCAGATTCTCTCGTGCTTCCAGCCTCATTTCCGCACCAACGCACATCTGGTCCGCACACATGAATACAAGCATTTGGCTGCAGCCTTCTTATAACTTCATAATATCTCTCCCAATCATAGTACTGCTTTTTCCCATTTGGTCCTTCCCCACATGCACCGTCAAACCACACAGCAAAGATTGGTCCATATTGTGTCAGAAGCTCCGTTAACTGATTTACAAAATAATCATCATATGGCTTTCCCTGTCCGTATAGATAATTATTTCGATCCCACGGTGACAAGTAGATTCCAAAATCCAGTCCATGTCTTTTACAGGCTTCTGCTACTTCCTTTACAATATCGCCTTTTCCTTCACGATATGAACTTGCTGCTACCGTATGCGTTGTGTAACGTCTTGGCCATAAGCAAAAACCATCGTGATGCTTGCATGTCAAAATCAGCCCTTTCATGCCTGCAGCGCATAAAGCATCACACCACTGATCAGCATCCATTTTTACAGGATTAAAGATAGCCTCATCTTCTGTCCCGTCACCCCATTCTTTTCCTGTAAATGTATTAACTGTAAAATGAACAAAGCCATAAAATTCTCTTCTTTGATGCGCAATCTGCCGTCTTGACGGCACAACCGAAATCAAGCGCTGTTCCACAAATTTGTCAATTTCTTTTCTCATATGATCCTTCCCTCGGCTTTCTATCTTGCCTTTCCCTTCTTTTTCTTTTCTTCATACATGATCTTGTCTGCTTTTTCAAGCACCATTGGAATAGAAAGCTCGTCTGTACATAATACAATCTGACATCCAACCGACATATCAATTACAAACTTATTTTTTCCCTGTGCATTATACATGGCAATCTCTTTTCGCACAGTCTCCACCAATTCAATTGCACGAGTTTCATCGCCAATCATCATAAGTGCAAATTCATCACCGCCAAGGCGGCCTGCTATACCATGTACTCCGGCAGCTTTCTTTAAAATATCTGCACAGGCACAAATTGCAATATCTCCTGCTGCGTGACCATAATTATCATTGATTTGTTTTAATCCATCCATATCAGCAAACAGAATAATTGCTTTTCTATTTTTATAAATACGATTCATATTCATTGCCTGTTCCATAAAGCCACGGCGATTTTTAATCTGCGTCAGCTCATCTCGCTCTGACACAAAATTTAAAATTTCATTTTTGCTTCGAAGCTCCTCAAGCAAAAGCTCGCGCTCGCGCTGAACAGACAAACGCTTTTTTTCTGTGTGATACGCCATCAGCGCATTTGCCATTTGAATACTGATCAAATAGACCATATCCACTTCCTCTGGCGTAATCTCAACGCTTAATACACCATACTGCGTTGAGCCAGACTGAAGGCAAAATACACTCGGCTTACGCTGATAGCGTACACTTCCTTCCTCAGAAAATCCACATTCTTCTAAAGAAGCCACGTTTTTATATTCATCAAATACCTCTACACATTCTCCATCCTGACGCGCAACCAGATAAATCGTATTTGGAAATTCCCAGCCCTTTTCTATATTATATTCAACTGGATTTCTAAAGACATAAAGCAACGCCGTTTTAACGCCAAAAAAGGACATTGGCGTTAATGCATTTTTAAGAAATTTCTCGCGATCCTGCAATGCAATAAGCATGTTTCTGGAGATCATAGGAACCATCCATGTTTTTTGACGATATACTGTATTTTTTTGTTTTTCATAGACAAATTTTTGTCCCATGTTTTCAATTTGATCAAAACCTGAAAACTGCTTACATGTACAGCCACATGATTCTCTAACACATACCTTCGCTGGTATCACAATATTTTTCCCATGACCGCTTCGCGCTAGCTCAAGTGCACTATAAACAGCCATATATCCTGACCGTTCAGAATCCTGACGAATTGTCGTGATTGGCACTGGCACGTGACGAATACGCTCCCAGTCATCAAAACCGGTAACAGCAATATCATGTCCAATATGAAGTCCACGCTTTTCACATTCCTGATAAGCAGTCAGTGCCATCACATCATTAGCACATACTATTGCCTGAAGATTAGGGATTCGATCTAACAGTGCATTTACCTGTGTCTGTACACACTCTGAAAAATCGCCTGTTTCAATGTGGCTTTCATCCATTGGCAGATCATATTTTTTCATAACATCTAAAAATGCTCTTTTTCGCTGGCAGGCATCTGTATTTCCAGGCGGTCCTGCCAAAAAAGCGAAATTATGATACCCATGGTCACGCACTAAATGCTCCACTAATTCATACATTCCATTATAATTATCGACAATAATAGACGTCCAATTAGGTCTGTCGGTCTGCTCATTTATGAGCACACATGGAACATTGCGAAAATATTCCAGGTATTGCTTTCCATAATCACTCTTCATAAAAATGCTCATCATGCCATATGTCATAATCAAGACATCTGCTTTGACATATCTCGCATAATCATAAATTGCACTTTTTTGATAATCCCATCCTATTGATGTATCAGGTGGATACAGCTGCGCTGTATAAGGACTGCTCACATTCATAAAATACATTAACTGCACATCGCACTCCTTTGATGCCTGATCAATTCCCTTCATAATGTTGATTGCGTGCGGTGAGTTAGCATTGCCAATCACAACTCCTATTTTACAGCGCTCCTGCATTTTTATCCCTCCTTTTTTGAGCCAATAGTCTTATTTCTATAAAAATCAAAATTTACTTCATCATTTCTGCATCTTTTTTTGCCTTTTCCACAGCTGCCACAAGATTATCCCCGGCACGCTCCATCGCATCAAAAACTTCTTTTTGTTCATCCTGATTCCCTGCTGCCGTGCTTGTTCCTGTCAAAATGGCTGTATGCTCATCTGGTGTGAAATCCTCTTCATCCTGCACATCAATCGCGAAAGTGAGAGGATCTAGCTTGCTCAATTCTCTTGCGATAAAATGTGCAAACAAAAATGAGCCATACTCGTTTGTGTGTGTCATATCTCCCGGGTGGAAATAGACACGGCTAGCTTCTTTTCCATTTTTCTTTATTAAATCTGCCGCATATTTATGAAGGTCAATTACAGGCACACCAGTCTCTTCCCCTACCTCAAAAACAGCCTGTGCATGCTCTGCTAAAAGATCATTGTAGGTGCCGTCATCCTTCCAGGTATTGCGCGCAAGCGGTGTTACAAGAATCGGAACTCCGCACAGTCCACGAATCTCATTTACATAATTCATCAGATTTTCCTTATAGCCTGTCTGTGCCTGCAGATGTGCCAGCTTCTGATCGTTATGACCAAACTGAAACAAGCAAAAATCACCCGGACGAATATCCTTCTTTACGATATCGTAGTGTCCCTCATTACGAAAGGTTTCTGTGGTAAGTCCGCTGTGCGCCTGGTTATCAATGGCTGTACCTCCTCCGATAAAATATGCAAGGCACTGTCCCCATGAACTGTAGCATCCGCCCGGCATATATGGCTTTGGACAAGTCTGATCAGTAACTGTGGAATCTCCTGCCAGATAGACTGCCGGAATTTTTGTCTTTGCAGAAAGCTTCTCTGCTGCCATACCAACACTCTTTAATTTCGTCAGATCCTCACATGCCACTGAAAAGCCAATCTTTGTGATTGTCATGCACTCGCTGTGAAAACGCGGGATCATCTCGCCAAAATGCAGATAAAGTGTTCCCTCAATCACCTCTCCTGCCTTTCTTTTTCCAAGACGCAATAGCTGCTTTCTTCCTGCAAATACAAATAGCTGCTCTATTTCTTTAGCAGTCTCTATTTTATATGTGATGTAATAAATGCCCTCGCCATCTGCATCAGCATAGTAATCAGCTACCTGTAATCCCTGTGCGTTTTCGCTTCCCTCGCTGCCTTCCTCAAAGCCGTCACCAAGCTCAGGAATATAGTCTGCAGCCTTAGTATCTAGCGTATGTATCATAATCGTTATCTCTCCTCTTATTTTCATATTTCACAGCATCTTGACCGTTTTTATATCGGTTTTAGCGCTCTGATTTGTGTGTTTTTCCAGTTTTGTTTATATAATACTCCCTTTTTATAATTCTTGCAACCTTTTTGTAGGCTATCTTTTGCAAAGCCATTCGGTGCAATGGTTTCGTCGTCGGACCAGTTTTGTTACAGTTCACTGGACGCCCATTCGAAAAAAAGACAGGTATCAACTTCTGTCAATACCTGTCTCTATTATTATCAGTTCGTAATCTTTATGCAACGACAATCTTCTTAAAGTTCTTCTTGCCCTTCTTAATTACGAGTCCTTCTGCCGGGATCTCATTTGCTGCAAAGCTCATGCGGATATCTGTTACTTTCTCATCGTTTACACTGACACCACCCTGTTCTACTGCACGGCGCGCCTCTGAACGTGACTTAGCAAGACCTGCCTTTACAATAAGACTTAAGATATCAAGCTTCTCACCTTCACCTTCTGCAAAGTCAGCTGCGCTAAGCTCAACTGCAGGAATCTCTGCTGCATTTCCTGCACCAAACAATGCCTTTGCTGCGCTCTCAGCCTTCTTTGCTTCTTCCTCACCGTGAACAAGCTTTGTCAGCTCAAATGCTAAGATTTCCTTTGCCTTATTTAACTGGCTGCCTTCCCACTTATCCATCTCGTCGATCTGCTCAAGTGGAAGGAAGGTTAACATACGGATACACTTTAAGACATCGGCATCTGCTACATTTCTCCAGTACTGGTAGAAGTCGTATGGGCTTGTCTTCTCTGGATCCAGCCATACAGCACCTGAAACTGTCTTACCCATCTTCTTACCCTCGGAGTTTAACAGCAGCGTGATAGTCATTGCTCCTGCGTCCTCTCCCAGCTTACGACGAATCAGCTCGGTACCTCCTAACATGTTGGACCACTGGTCATCACCACCAAACTGAAGGTTGCAGCCGTATTTCTGGAACAGCATGTAGAAGTCATAGCTCTGCATAATCATGTAGTTGAACTCTAAAAAGCTTAATCCACGCTCCATTCTCTGCTTGTAGCACTCAGCTGTCAGCATTCTGTTTACGCTAAAATGCGGTCCAACCTCTCTAAGTACATCAATATAATTTAAATTTAACAGCCAGTCTGCATTGTTAACAAGCAGTGCCTTTCCATCAGAGAAATCAATGAAACGAGCCATCTGCTTCTTGAAGCACTCTACATTATGCTCGATAGTCTCTTTTGTCATCATCTTTCTCATATCGGTCTTTCCAGACGGATCTCCGATCATTGCTGTACCGCCGCCAATCAAAGCAATCGGCTTGTTTCCTGCCATCTGAAGTCTCTTCATTAAGCAAAGTGCCATGAAGTGACCTACATGAAGACTGTCTGCTGTCGGGTCAAATCCGATGTAAAATACAGCCTTTCCATTATTAACGAGATCGCGGATACGCTCCTCATCTGTTACCTGGGCAATCAGCCCTCTTGCTACTAATTCTTCGTAAACCTGCATGATTCTTTCTCCTTTTCTGCGCTTTTATTACTTTCGCCTGAGAACTTTTCTAAATACAAAGCCCCCGTCCTAACAAAAGGACGAGGGCGAAATCTCGTGGTACCACCTTTCTTCACAGTCTGCTCACACAAACTGCCTTTCAAGTACACGCATCCTGTAAAAATAATCCAGTCAATCTGCGAATACTCTGACAAGATAACGGCTGCCGCGCCGCTGCAGTCTACTTTTGCAAAATCGCAAGTTCGGTGCAGAGCTCAGAGAGGTATTCCTTATAAGCTTCCCCTGCGCCTCTCACCTGCCGGCTGCTCTCTGTTGGTTTCCCTTATCAGTACTTGTTCTCCTCAACGCTGATACACAGAGTATAACAATGTGATTAAAAAATGTCAAGTCATTATTTTCAGTATCTTGACTCCGTTAGATTTTTTCTTTTAAAATATCCAATTACACTTTTTTTATTTCTTAGAAATATCTATTCCGAAGTACTTCTCAGACAGCTCGGTCAGTGTGCCATCATTTGCCATCTCATCAAGTGCATCATTTACAGCCTCTAAAAGAGTAACTGTATCATCACCCTTACGGATCGGAATTGCAATCTCCTCTACCTGATCGGAGTAGGTTGCAATCTTGATGTTTGAATCTGGATGCTCTTTCTTGTAATCGTTAAATACAACTTCTGCATTAAGTGTTGCATCGATACGCTTGGAAAGCAGCAGCTCGATGGTCTGATTCAGATCATCAACACCGGTAACAGTTGCACCATATGCCTCTGCCTGTGCTGCGTAAGTACTGGAGATGGTATTCGCAGTCTTCTTACCCTTTAAATCCTCCATAGAAGAAATCTCATCGTAATCACCACGAACGATAACAGCGGTCTTATTATATGCATATGGAGTAGAGAAGTTGTACTTTTCTGCACGCTCCTCCGTCACGCCAACACCATTTACCATGATATCGTAGCGTCCTGCATCCAGACCTGCAAGCAGTCCATCCCATGCGCCCTCAATAAACTCAACCTCTACGCCAAGCTTCTCTGCGATGTTCTGTGCCACTTCTACGTCATAACCAACCAGATTATCATCCTCATCATGGTAAGTCCATGGAGCCCAGGTTCCTTCCATTGCTACAATGATGCTTCCGCGCTCCTTAATCTGTGCTAAAAGATCATCTGCTGACTCGCCGGTTCCGATTTCTGTAGATACTTCTTCGCTTCCAAGCTCAGTCTCAGATTCCTCACTCTTCGCTTCTGCGCTTGTATTCTCTTCGCTGCTTCCTGCCTCGGTATCCTTGGTCTCGGCAGACTTTGTAGTAGTCTCCTTTGTTTCCTGTGCAGAAGTCTTTGCAGCTGTAGTACTCTTATCAGATGTACCCTTTGAAGAGCAGCCTGTCAATGCGGCAGATGCAATCACTGCTGCTGTTAATGTGCATGGAATTAATTTCTTAATTGTCATAATAGTTTCCTCCTCTTTATTTTATGAAAAAGCTTTATTGATAGATATTCTCTTTATCAGAAATGCTTTTACAAGCAAGAATTACTCCTGAAAGATTCGCAAGAACTCCTTCGTGCGCGTTTCCTTCGGATGCTCAAAAAACTCCTTCGATGATCCTTGTTCCACAACCACGCCCTTTTCCATGAAAATTACACGATTTGATACCGTTCGCGCAAAGTTCATCTCATGGGTAACAACAAGCATTGTCATTCCTTCCTGTTCAAGCCGCTTCATAACCGCAAGCACCTCTACCGTCAGCTCTGGATCTAGCGCCGATGTAGGCTCATCAAAGTAAATAATCTCTGGATTTACTGCTATCGCCCTCGCAATCGCCACACGCTGCTGCTGACCACCTGAAAGCTGAGACGGATAGTAATCACTTCGATCTTCCATGCCAACCTTTTTTAATGCCTCGTGTGCAATTCGATTTGCCTCATCCTTTGGCATTTTTCTTCCGACAATCAAGCCTTCCGTTACATTCTGCAATGCCGTTTTGTTGGCAAACAGGTTATAATTCTGGAACACAAACGCGGTTTTCTTTCGAAGGCGCGCAATTGTGCGCTTCGGTACCTTATGTAAATCGATCGTCTCGTCATCAAACGTCATGGTTCCGCCATCTGCCTTCTCTAAAAAGTTCAGACAGCGAAGAAGTGTTGTCTTTCCCGAACCACTCGGTCCAAGAATCGCAATCACATCTCCCTTATTAACAGAAAGGCTCACATCATGAAGGACATGTGTCTGACCAAATGACTTTTTAATGTTTTTAATCTCCAGCATGTGTTACCCTTCCTTTCTGCCATAGTAGCTTAATTTCTTCTCACCGATACTCTGCAGCTTTGTCAGAACAGTTGAAAAGATCAAATAAATCAGACCGACCTCCAAATACAGCAAAAGTGGTTCATAGGTTCTTGCTACGATCTGCTGCGATACCTTAAACATTTCCGTTACGGTAATGGTCGCTGCCAAAGAAGTATCCTTTAACATGGAAATCAATGCATTGAACAAGGACGGAAACGCGGTACGCATCGCCTGTGGCAAAACGATTCTGAAAATCGTTTGCAGATAGGAAAGACCTGCACACTGTCCTGCCTCCAACTGACCTGACGGAACCGATTCAAGTGACGCACGAACTGTCTCAGCGCCATAGGCACCTTCATTTAAGGCAAATACAATCACCGCTGCCAGAAATGGCTCAAGTACAAGACCAACATTCATCAATCCAAAAAACACAATAAACAATTGGACAATCAATGGCGTACCACGAAAGATCCAGATATAAAAGCGGCAAAGCTGCTTTAATACCTTTATGTTGGCAAACTGCACCAACGCAACTATGACTGCTATCACCATCGCTAACGAAAAAGCGATTGCGGTTAACGGAATGGTAACGGTCAGGCCGCGAATGAACATCTTTGGGAAGGAGTCGATAAACAGATTCCACAATCGACCACTAAACATAAAACACCCTCTTTTCTTTTTTGGTTAAATAATTACGCGGCAACCCGCAGGCCGCCGCGTCTAAAACTTCAAAAAACCTACTTCTCCGATAGTTTAATAGATTTTTTCCGATATGTCAATGAAATAAAATCTTATATTTTTTGTACTTTTCTTATATGTTACAGTTCACGCATCCCTTACACATAATACCACGCGACTGTTAGCGCTATTGCAATCATCAAAAATCCAATTCCTACAAGAAGTGTCATATACTGTCCTTTGCCTTTTTGCTTTCGCTTTTTAGCCTTTTCTACCTTAAACTCGTAGAATTTTCCATTCGCCTCCCGTGTGGAAAACGGAATCAGAAAATGAGCACCTTTTTGCAGTGCAAAGGAGAAAATATCAAGCACACCAGTAGTGGATATCCAGACAAGAAGACCAAAGCTTATATATAACAGTGCAATGACAGAAAAGCCATTGCCAATTGCAAGGATACGGTCTGCAGCTGATACACCTTCTGCAAACGCTCCCTGCGATGTCATAACACCGACTGCAATAATAAGGCCAATCGCGATCTGGATGATTAAACGGATTATATTTTTTTTCTCCATTTAATTTCCTTTCATCTGCTCTTTGTAACGTGCAAACTCGGCATCGTTGCAATGCACAAAATGGCCTGGAGCAACCTCGCGGAATGACGGTTTGTCTACTGTGTAATCATGCTCCTTTAACGGAACATAGCTTATACGCTGACGCTGCTTCTCGTAGTGCGGATCTGGAAGCGGAATTGCAGACAAAAGTGATTTTGTATATGGATGAAGCGGATTTGCAAACAGCTCGTCGGAATCTGCCAGCTCTACCATTTTTCCATAATACATAACACCGATTCGATCTGAGAAATATTTTACAACAGACAAATCATGCGCAATAAACAAGATTGTCAGTCCCATCTTATGACGAAGATCATCAAGAAGGTTGATAACCTGCGCCTGAATGGAAACATCAAGTGCACTAACTGGCTCATCCGCAATGATAAGCTCTGGATTCATAACAACAGCACGTGCAACACCAATACGCTGGCGCTGTCCGCCGGAGAACTCATGCGGGTAGCGGCCTGCATGCTCACGCACAAGACCAACGAGCTCTAGTACACGATATACTTCTTCATCAATCTTTTTCTGATCCTTCTCACCGCGGATAACAAGACCTTCTGCAATAATCTGACGCACGGTCATACGCGGGTCGATGGATGCAATAGGATCCTGGAAAATCATCTGAATATCTGTTACGGCACGACGGCGCTTCTGATCTTCCTGCGCAAGACGAATCTGCTTTTTCTGCTCTGCAATCACCTCATCGCGCTTTTTCTTTGCATCCTTTAATTTCTCGCCGGACACACCAGACTTCTTTAAGGCAGTATATGCTTTCTTTGCCTTCTCGATCTCCCACTTGTAGGAGCCAGTTCCTGCTGCGATGCGTTCTCCCTTAAAGTATACATTTCCGGAAGTGATGTTGTAAAGCTTGATGATGGAACGTCCTGTCGTAGTCTTTCCACAGCCGGACTCTCCTACAAGGCCGAATACTTCGCCCTTTTTCACTTCAAAGCTGACATCATCCACTGCCTTATTTTCTTTAAAATACTGGCACAGATGCTCTACCTTAAGCAGAGTCTCCTGTGAGCTTGCCACATTCTTTTTTTCAGGCATTGGACTTTCCTCCCTTCTCTTTCATTCGTGCAATTCGATCGGTGATGATCTTTGGAATCTCTACCTTTGGTGCATCCGGATGGAGCAGCCATGTTGCCGCATAATGCGTATCACTGATCTTAAACATCGGCGGCTGCATCTCAAAATCAATCTTAAGCGCATACTTGTTACGATCTGCAAATGCATCTCCTACCGGCGGATAAATCATATTCGGCGGTGTTCCCGGGATAGCTTCAAGACGATCATTTGTATCAACATCAGGCATAGCAGAAAGCAGTGCCCATGTATATGGATGCGCTGGTGAATAGAAGATATCATCTGCTGTTCCTGTCTCAACAAGCTTTCCTGCATACATAACGCCAATACGGTCTGCCATGTTTGCAACTACACCAAGATCATGCGTAATAAAGATAATAGACAGATTACGCTTTTCCTTTAAGTGATTGATAAGTTCCATGATTTGCGCCTGGATCGTAACGTCAAGTGCTGTTGTTGGCTCATCACAGATCAAAATATCTGGGTCAGCTGCCAGTGCAATTGCAATAACAATACGCTGTCTCATACCGCCTGAGAACTCAAATGGGTACTGACGATAACGCTTTCTAGGCTCGGAGATACCTACCTCCTCCAAAAGCTTTAATGCCTTGTACTTTGCCATTTCCTTTGTCACACGGCTTACAGCGCCAGATGCGTTTTCACGGAAAAATTCAATCAGCTCTTTTGTCTTTTTCGCAAAATCAACTTCATTTTGCTCTGCCAAATCCTCTTTATAATGCTCTGTCAGACGATTTAACAGTTCTCTTACATTATCCTGCTCAAGCTCAAGGTCAACTGCCGTAGATGGTGTTACCTTCCATGTTGGCTGTTTTCCCTTTGCAGTCAGATTATCATATTTTTTCTGCTGCTTTGCGTGCTTTTTTGCAGCAGCTTTATTTTTATCAATTCCGCCAAAATAATGCTCCTGTGAAGCACGGATGCTTCCTGCAAATGTCCATGCAAGTCCATCCTTATGAATCTCAATAGGATCAATTGAAGCCTCTACTGCCTGAATCATCTTCTCAGCAGCTTCCTTACATGACTTAACCTCCCAGGAATCACTGTCAAAGATGCTTCTGTTTGCACTGATCACATCAATTGCTTCCTTCTTTTTCCTTGCAGATTCCTTTGCACTAAAGGAAAGTGCCTTTGATGCTTCCTCACAAAACTCGTTTAAGAAGCTTTCCTCAAGATAGGTGCGCATCATTTTGTTAAGCTCATCAATCGGCATAGAAACTGGCACAGACTTTCCGGAGAACTGCGCATAGTAACCCATGCTAAAGAAATCCGGTTTTTCTTTTTTAAGTGCCTCTGTCATTATGCCCTGCAAAATCTCAAGCTGCGCTTTTGATGCTGTAAAGTTTTTTGACTTGCAGTCAGAAGGAATCACTGATTCAAGTGTCTTTACGGCAGCCTCAAGTTTACTCTTATCATTGCTTACAACAAAATCATTTGGTGTAAGCTTTGACAGGCGCACGATTTCCTTAAGTGTATACTTCGGATCATCGAGTGCTTTCTTTTCAATATGAAACAATGCATCTGTAATATCGTCAAGTACCTCGATTGCAGCCTCATGCGCTGTGTTGTATGTCTGCTCAATCTCGATATGCTTAAATTCAAACTTATCAAAGTTTTGGCAAAGTGTGTGCGCCTTTGTGCTGTCTGTACCTGCCGCTGCCATTGTCTTTTCAAGCAGCGCAAGTGTCTGATTAAAGGAGTTTCTGCTGGCCTTCTGATGTGCCTTTCCCTTTAACAGCATCGCTTCTGTCAGCTGCTTTCCAACACGCATAATCGGATTTAAACTTGAAAGCGGATCCTGGAAGATCATTGCAATCTTATCACCACGGATGCGGTAAAAATCATCCTCACCAATTTTTAACAGATCCATACCATCGTAGATGATTGAACCGCCCTCGATGATGGAGTTTCCTGCAAGGATTCCAAGAATTGCCTTTGAGGTTACTGATTTACCTGAACCAGACTCTCCTACAATTGCAAGTGTCTCTCCTTTATTTAAATCAAAGCTGATGTCTCGTACCGCCTGTACTTTTCCTGCCGGTGTACGGAATGAGACAACCAGGTTATTTACTGAAAGTTTCTTTTCCATTCTAAATTACTCCTCCGTTCCTCTCAGGGATGGGTTAAAGGCATCCCGCAGTCCGTTTCCAAACAGGTTGAAGGAAATCATCAGCAGGGAAATATAAATTGCCGGGAATAAAATAATGTGCGGATACGTCGTAAGCATCGAGGTTCCCTGTGAAAGCATGGTACCAAGTGATGTCATATTAGAAGAATCCAGATTTACAATTCCCAGATATGTCATGTTAGACTCAGAGTAGATAACGCTCGGAATCGTAAGCACGGCACTTGTAATTAAGGTTCCAATTGCATTTGGGAAAATGTGCTTAAACATCAGACGTGAATCCTTAGCGCCAAGTGTGCGTGCAGCAAGAATATATTCCTGATTTTTATAGCGATAAAACTGCATACGCGTCTTGCTTGCCATACCAATCCAGCCTGTAAGTACAAACGCAAACAACAAAGATGGCACAACGCCGACCTTGCTTGCCAGATGCAGCTGGAACAATGATGTTACTACAATAAATGGAACATCATTTAAGATATCTGAAATACGCTCCATAATCATATCGACTGCTCCGCCATAGAAGCCTTCAATTGCGCCGTAAACAGCACCGATTGCCAAGTTGATTGCAGAAATAATCAATGCAAACAAGAGACTAAATCTTGCACCCTCAGCCATTCTTGTCAGGATATCTTGTCCGTAAGCATTTGTTCCAAACAAGAATATCGGCTCATGACCATAGCGATACTGAAAATAACTAAGAGAATCTACACGAACCTTAAATGACATTGACGTTGAAGAACCTGTTACTGTCGCATAGCGATAGGAACCATCATCTCCAGCAATACGAAGACTGTGATAATCGCCGTCTTTTCCCTTTGTCAGATAAATAGGCGTAATATTTCCATCCTTATCCAGCTTCGGTGCACCCTTATTCGTACACTTATACCAGATATTTGGATCTGAACGCAGATTCGGTGCCTGAATTGACTTTGAGTCAACTGACGGATAAATTACCTGAATCTGATTTTCATCCTGCCAATCCTGAATAGCCTCATACTCTGCTTTTGTCAGCGTCAGATTTAACATACCAATCTTGGAATAGGAGTCTACTCTTACATCATAAAATGTGCTGTTTGATGTGCTGGAGGAATCCTCATAATCAGCCTTATAGACTTTTGTGATTGCATTTACTCCGCGCTCTGTCTCCATTGCCTCATAATATGCATACATGTCGCTGCTGATTGTTTCTCTCTTTGCGCCATCCCAGCCTGCCCATGAAAACAGCTTTGACTTTGGAAGCAGCTTTCCATACTGAAGATATGTTGTATCAGTCTTTGATTTCGTATAACTGTTGTGTGACACAAGCGGAACAATAAGTGCAAATGCAAGAAGCAGTGCAATGATAACTGCTGCTGTCAGTGAACTCTTATTGCGGCAAAAACGCATCATGGCATCCTTGAAATAACCAACCGGCTTTGTCTCAAGCTTCTTGTCATGAATCGCCTCGCTGCGGTCAAAAAATTCAAATTTTTCTTTTGGGATATTTGTATAATCTGTATTTTTGCGTGCCATTTTATCGTTCCCCCATTCTGATTCTCGGATCGATAAAGCCGTAGCTGATATCAACTACTAGTCCTGATACAAGTCCGATCAGTGTATAAAATGCAGACAACAACATAAAGAAGTTGTAGTCGCGTGCTGTAATAGAATTTAAATACAGCTGGCCGACACCAGGTACACCAAAGATCGTCTCAATAATCAGAGATCCGCCTAAGATACCGACAAACTCTCCCAAAATCATTGGGAATACCGGAACCATGGAGTTTCTCATTGCATGGCGAATCGTTGCCTGTGAGCGAGTCAAACCTTTTGTTCTTGCAAGCAGCATAAAATCACTTGTCAATACCTCAGAAAGCTCGGCGCGCACATATCTGGCAAGACTGGCAATACTTCCAAATGCCAATGCCAGCACAGCCGGCATGACTGAGCGGAACATCGACAGTGAAAAATAGTTCGTTCCACTGTTCATCTGAAGTGGGAACAACTTAAGCTTATAGCAGAGCAAATACTGGATTAACAGTGCATATACATAAGACGGAACGGAAATAAATACCATGACAAGTGTGGAAATCAGATAATCCTGCCACTTGTTTTTCTTTAATGCGGCAAAAATACCAAGCAGCAGTCCGCTTGGAATTGCCAAAAGCATGGAATAGATGTTTACCATCATGGTTGCCGGAAGTTTGGAAGTGAATACCTTCCATACATCCTGGCTGCGGTACAGCGCCTCACTGATTCCCCAGTCTCCACCTATTACGCTTCGTTTTAAGAAAATCAGATACTGTATCAGAATCGGCTTGTTATAGCCCAGCGCTTCTCTTCGCTGCTGAATCAGATTCATGTCCTTGCCAAACTGCTTGGCATCCACAAGCGGCAGCAGCTTTACGAGTACAAAGCATACTGTCAGAATTGTGAAGAAGACAAAAAACATCAGCGCGATACGCTTTAATACGTACTTAACCATCGTTGTCCTCCGTTTGTTTTCATGTTTAATTTTACGGTTTTACGCTTTTAAAATTTTTTTCCAAAAACTGACAGGAAGGGGGCGGCAAGCCGCCCCCTTTCCTGTCGAAGTGTTGCTTTTTTTGCAACATGATCACTTCTTATTATTCGATTTCTCGATGTTGATACTTTATTAGTTGTAATTGAGCTTTCCACCCTGCTCAGATACAAATGCATCCCACTCAGCATCGCTGTAGTCGTATGTCATGTACTGAACACCACCACGTTCAACACCGTAGTAATACTCATCTGTAGCATACTGAATCTTCATACTCTTTAATGCTGCTGTACAGTCATCGAACATTGGAATCAGGTCATAATTTCCAAGAACTGCATTCTCCAGTCCAACTAATACCTCAAAACGATCTTCGCTGTTGTCATCTGCAGAACCAGCAGAGAACTCTTTTGTGGTACCATCCTCAGCCTTAATGGTAACAGCCTCACCAAGCATAGCCTGAGTCCAATCCCATGCAGTTGCCGTGTAGGTAACACCATCTGTCAATGTGATATCTACATCAGCAGACTTTGTATCCCATGACGGGTCATACTGATACTCGCTTGATGTATAAGCTTCCATTAAGCTGTACGGATCAAGTGCAGCACCTGTCCAGCCTACACCAAACAGAAGATCTACCTGCTGGCTTCTAAGTGCCTCACCAAAGCCATTTCCAAGTGTATCATCTACGCTAAAGGTTAACTTGCCTTCAAGAGAAGTTCCCTTTACTGCCTCAGTGTAGCAGTTTACAAGGAACTCGTTACCCTTGTTGTAGAAGGTGCTCTCACTGTTTGGAAGACCAATCTTGATCTCAATCACGTCATCTTCATCCATCAGACCAGATGCGATTGCCTCATCATATGCCTCGTTGAATTTCTCCTGAGCCATCTCTAAGTTGTAGCCTGTGATGCTGTCTACTGCCTCATCAACAGTTTCATACATCAATCCCTCACCGATATCATCAGAAAGACCCCAGAAGTTTGCTAAAACATTCTTTGCTTCCTCAGTATCACGGTAAGCAATACCCTCTTCCGGATCAGAGATGATGCTGTTTGAGTAAAGACCAAATGCTGCAGAGCTTAATGGGTTAACTGCTGCATTGAAGGCATCACGGTCAAGTGAATAGCAAAGTGCCTCACGGAATGACTTTAAGCTAAGGATTGTCTTGTTGATGTTATCGCCAGCAGCCTTCTGTGCTGCCTCAAGTCCCTCAACACCTGGATTCATTGCCATGAAGAAGGTACTCTCACCAACGGTATAATATGCGTAATCGCTGGAACCGTAGGTCTCGATATCATCCTTTGTCAAGCCATAGGTGTCAAGCTCGCCGCTTAAGAACATCTCAAGTCTTGTTGACGGCTCTTTTACACAGCTAACAACGATACTTGTGGTCTGATACTGACCGTCTACATTGCCAAAGTAGTACTCGTTCTTATCCAGAACGTACTCCTTATCTGCCTGATAAGATGCCAGCTTGTACGGTCCAAAGGAAGCAGTTGTCTCTGCGGAAGTACCGTAGGTATTATTGTAAACACCGTTGCTCTCAGACTCGCAGCTCTTATACAGATCTTCCTTTACTAACCAGGAATCTGTCAGAGAATACTTTAAGTAGAAGCCCTTTAATGGCTTTTCAAGGACTAAAACGAGCTCAGTATCGGACGGAGCAAAGATACCAACTTCATCGATTGACATCTCTGGATACTCGGTACCCTTATATACCATCTCTTCCCACTCTTTGTAAGCATAGTCGCCGCCTTCTGCTGCGTAATCCTCTACAGTTGCATAGCCGTGAAGGTTAGCAACGATGTGCTGAAGTGCCTCAACAACCTCATCAGTTACCGGAACATAGCCGTCATCATTTGCATTTGCAGCTAAAACAGTCTCATACAGATCAACATCATCCTTCATAAATGCAGACTTGTAATCTTCCATTGCATAGTAATCAGAAAGTCCCGTGGTAGAATCCCATGTTGCACAGTCACTTAAGCTGAGTGCTAAATCATGTCCGTCTACCATGTAAACACCATCATCATTCTTCTCGAATGTGGATGGATCTACGTACTCATCCTCACCCATCTCAGAAGAGATAAAAGTCTCAGCATATGCATGCTGTCCTGCATAAAGGAAATTCTTTGCATTCTTTAATACAAGATTTCCAGAGTACAGCATATCTGCGCGGTGATGCTGTGCCTTCGGGTTTAACAGAAGCTCTGCAGACTTTACAAAATCAGAAGCAACGATCGGTGTACCGTCATCCCACTTTAAATCATCACGAATGGTAATCTTCCATGCCAATGCCTCATCACCGTCTAAACCATACTGATCCTTATACTCAGCAGTTACATCCTCTGGATCGCCTGTTGCAACAAGCGGAACCATCTGATAACCATCCTGGGTATCATTGTAATCGAAACTGTAGAAACCTGCTTCCAGATACTGCATAAGCTCAGAGTCTGTATGCGTCTGGTTGTCATGAAGACTCCAGTTTGTTGGGAAATCAGCTAACGCATAGCGATAGGTATAGCTCTCAGACTCCGTTGTGGTTGCGTCTGATGCAAAAACTGCGGTGCTGCCAAGTGTAGTTGCAGCCATAGAAGCAGCCAGCATCAAAGATAATGCTACCTTTCTCATATTCATTCCTCCTATTTTCTTCTCATGTTCCGTTAGATTTTGTTTTCTCAGAACCTGATAAATCAGTATCATATTTATTATATATGACTGGAAAAAGACTGTCAAGGTTAGGGCTGATTTTCTTTCGCTTTCTCATTGCCAGTAGTGACACATTTTGAGCCACCGTCCCTGTCACCACGGCTTACTTGCAGTTCTTATCAAGGAAATCAAGCACTGTCTTTACAAACAGTGGATCCAGATCATTTGCCTGCTTTTTATCAAGGCGGGCAAACCATTTTGAAAGCACCTTTTCTGGAACACGGTTATAATACAAATCGTGAAGCATCTTTAATTCTTCCTTCTTGGCTAGATAATAAGCTGTTCCGCCCTTTGTGAAGAAAATTCCCATGTGATTGCTCTTTCCCGGACGTGTCTCAGTATAGTACTCAACATTTGGATTTGTAATATGGCTTCGCTGCGCGATAATAGAAGATCCCTCATAGCTAATCACTTCATCCTCTTTGCCATGCATAACAAGAACCGGCACGTCACAGCTATTGATGCCATCAATTGCAGACAAATTATAATTCTTACCAAAAACAACGCGCTGATAAAGCGCAGCAAACGGAAGCAATAAATCTACCAACAATGTTGGAATGATGCGTCCTGCCGCCTCTTTCGTAATTGCCATTGGACTAGAAAAACCTGAAATTGTAATAACACCTGCAATATTATGCTTAAAATTCAGCACTGCCGCAGCTGTATAACCGCCCCAGCTATGACCATATAAAAATACTGGAAGATTCTTTAGTGATGCAGACGCCTCAATATAACCCAAAACTGCATTCAAATCCTTCACAGCCTGATAGAAGCCCACAGATGAAGCTCCTTCACTTTCATACACACCCGTATAATCAAATGTAAAAACCTGATAACCATCATCCAGCATATATTTAACCATGCTTAAGTTATCTTCTCCGCCGCCTGCAATTCCATGGCACACAACAACGAGACCTTTGGCAGATGCTTCTCCATATAAATATCCTGTCAGATGAGTGGAACCAGAGACGATTGTAATTTTTTTTCTCACCATTCCGCTCATGTCCTTATAGCGCAGACTGATTGCGTCATCCTCCTTCTCCTGTCTGGCGAATACCTTGTGGAAAATACCTCTCACGGTCAAAATACTGGCTGCACTTACCGCTGCCACTCCTGCAATGACTGCTTTTCCTTTTTTTGATTTTGCCATAGAATCCCATCCTTTCTCTGATATCTTTGTTCTACAATCATACCCTTATTTACGAAAAAAAGCAAGGCATGTGCCCTGCTTTTTGTGAGCTCTTAAAAGAGTGGGATCACAATCCCGGCGATCACAAGGATCATTCCAGAAATCAAAAAGGCTGCCATCTGACATGCTGCCTTTTCAGATTCATCCAGCTCCTCATACGGCACAATTTCCTCATCAAGGTAGTCTGCAATATCGCCGCCCATGCTTTGCTTTGTTTTTTTCTTTTTATTTTTCACACCAAATTTCTTTTTCGCTGTATCAATAGGTGTTAATCCATCCAGATGCAGATAGGAAAACCATGCACCAGCCATTAAAATAATTCCAACTGCACCCAGTCCAAAGCCAAGCCTTGAAACTCCAATCCGCTCTACATTCACGTATTTATCCCATAGCAAGACGATCACCAGACCGATTAGGGTTCTGGTGATCGTTTTTGTTACAATGGGGCGAATCATATAGCGGTGATACTGTTTTTTCAACCATCTCATGCTCTTCTCTCGCCTCTTCTTTATGCTCTCTCTGCTGCATTGATTGCTTCAATCTCAGCACGATATTTCTCAAGCTCCGGCTCATTACCATATACAAAATGACCTTCAGTAATCTCTACCCACTGTGGCTTAGAGATTGTGTAATCATGAAGCGTTGGATCATAAATCAAAAGCTTTTTCTTCTTCTCGATTTCTGGATCCGGAATCGGAACTGCTGAAAGCAGTGCCTTTGTATAAGGATGCAGTGGATGATGGAATAATTCCTCTGCCTCTGCCAGCTCCACAATACGGCCTTTATAGATAACAGCAATACGGTCTGAAATAAAACGTACTACAGAAAGGTCATGTGCAATAAACAGATATGTCAGTCCTCTTGATGCCTTTAACTGGTTTAACAAATTCAATACCTGTGCACGAATAGAAACATCAAGCGCTGAAATCGGCTCATCAGCTACAACAAACTCTGGCTCCATAATCAAGGCTCTTGCAATACCGATACGCTGTCTTTGTCCACCAGAGAACTCGTGTGGGAAACGAGATGCAAACTCCGGAAGAAGACCAACCTCTCGAAGTGCCTTCTGTACCTTCGCCTCGCGATCTGCCTCATCCTTATACATATGGAAGTTTAACAGACCCTCAGAAACAATGTAATCAACCTTTGCACGCTCATTTAAGGATGCCATAGGATCCTGGAAAATCATCTGGCAGCTCTTAATAACCTCGCGGTCAAGCTCCTTTGAAATCTTTCCATTGATCTTCTTGCCCTTAAAGTAGATCTCTCCGGCCGAAGTAGGATTGATACGGGTAATAGCGCGGCCGATGGTAGTCTTTCCGGAACCGGACTCTCCTACCAGGGAGAATGTCTCTCCCTTATAAATATCAAAATTCACATGGTCAACTGCTACAAACTTTTTTCGTCCTTTTCCGAAACTAATCTGCAGGTCTTTGACCTCAATCAGCTTTTCTCTCTCAGCCATACTCATACCTCTTTTACTTATGCGCTCTCATTTTCTGTCTGAGCTGCTGCACAGACTTCGGCGGTTCTATCTTCGGTGCACGCGGGTCCAGATACCAAGTCTTTGCCTTGTGCGTCTCTGAAACTTCAAAATATGGAGGCTCTTCCTCAAAATCAATAGCCAGTGCCTGTCTGTTTCTCGGTGCAAATGCATCACCCTTAATCTTGTTAAACAGATTCGGCGGTGTACCGTCGATCGTTGGCAGTGCCTCACCCTTCACGCCAAGCTGCGGAAGTGCAGAAAGAAGTGCCCAAGTATAAGGATGTCTTGCATCGTAGAAAATCTCATCTACCTTGCCTACCTCCACGATCTGTCCTGCATACATAACTGCAACACGGTCAGCCACGTTTGCCACAACACCAAGATCGTGTGTGATATAAATAACAGACATATGATACTCTGCCTGCAGATTTCTGATCAGCTCCAAAATCTGAGCCTGAATCGTTACGTCCAGTGCGGTGGTAGGCTCATCGCAGATTAAAATCTGCGGCCGGCATGCAACCGCAATAGCAATAACAACACGCTGTCTCATACCGCCTGAAAACTCATGCGGATACTGGTTATAGCGCATTTCAGGATATGGAATGCCTACCTTCTCAAGAATCTGAAGAGTTGCCTTCTTTGCAACTGCTCCCTTAAGACCCTGATGAAGCTCGATACACTCCTGAATCTGCTTTCCAACCTTTTTCAATGGATTTAAGGAAGTCATAGGATCCTGCATAACCATCGCGATTTTCTTACCACGAATAGTCATCCACTCCTTTTCCTTCTTAAACTTTGCCAGATCCTTGCCATCGTACATAATGCTTCCGCCGGTAATACTTCCGTTTCCATCAAGCATACCAACAAAAGTCTTTGTAAATACACTTTTTCCTGAACCTGACTCTCCTACGATTGCAAGTGTCTCTCCATCATACAGATCAAGAGAACACTTACGGATCGCATTTAATTTGTTTCCGCGAAGGCTAAACGTAATTTCAACGTCTTTGGCGGATAATATTGGTTTCTTTTCCATTGTTCTCCCCCCTTAAACGTGATTTCTCGGATCAGCCGCATCGGAAAATGCGTTACCAACCAGATAGAATGTGATAGTAACAACAGATACAATAACTGCTGGGAATACCAGCAAATATGGATAATTCAGGAAATAGCTTCTTGCATTACGAAGAAGGATTCCAAGTGTAGGTGTGTTAATATCAAGACCAAGACCAAGATAGGAAAGCGTAGTCTCCATACTGATTGTTCTCGGAATTGAAAGTGCCACTCTTAAGATAATAACACTAATCAGATACGGTAAAATGTTCTTAAGAAGAATACGGTAAGTCGGAGTACCTAAACATCTTGATGCTAAGTTATACTCGCGGTCACGATACATCATAACAAGGTTACGGATGTTTCTTGCCATTCCAAGCCAGCCAAATGCAATCAAAGAAACTGCCATGATGGTAAAGCTCTTACCGACCATTAATGCAATCAATGTCATGTAAATGATCTGCGGAATATTATCAATTACATTGTACAGCTCTGTAAAGAAGCGGTCTAACTGACGAACATATCCCCAGAGAAGACCAATAGTAACACCAAGCACACACTCACCGATTGCAACGATACAGGCAAGCTTAATGGATGTCTGTGTCGCATACCATACCTGGCTCCAGTAGTCACGTCCTAAGTTATCAGTACCAAACCAGAACTCTGAGTTTGGAAGGATAAAACCCTTTGAACTATCTGTGACAAGATTACGATAATCGTATTTTCCGATTACAAGTGCAACGAAGGAAAATACAACAAGTGCAACAAACACGATTAAAAGCGCAACTGCACTCTTTTTCTTTAAGAAATTGTGAAATACAGATTTCCAATAAGAATAATTGGAATATCCGATCATCTCGGCCTTTTCAGGGGAGTACTCGACAACCTTAAAGCGTGCGTCATCATTTGAATTGACTGCCATTATCTTGTACCTCCCTTTCCGGTCAATGTAATACGAGGGTCAATGATCATCATCAAAACATCACCCAAAAATACGCCGATGATACCAAGTGCAGCGTATAAAATAACAAGCGTCTGAACAACATTTGTGTCATAACGGTTGATTGCGTCAGTAAGAAGAGAACCCATACCTGGAACAGAGAAGAAACGCTCTACCAGAAGAGAACCGCCTACTGTCAGCAAAATAGAATAAGGAATATACTGTGCAAGCGGAACGAATGCATTTCTAAGCACATGAGTAACCATGATGCGCTTTGATGAAAGACCCTTCACACGCGCCAGCTTAATATAATCCTTATTTAACTCATCTACCATGTAACGTCTTGTCCACAGTGCATAGCCTGCAATTGACGAAAGAGAAAGACATGCAACCGGCAGAATCATAGACGGTCCTGGATTTCTCGTTGAATACATGGAAGGAAGCTTTAACACATGGGAACCAAATACAAGAACAAGTGAATAAGCAACAAGCGGCGGAACTGCATTTACCAATATCGTGTAAATTGTTCCAATGCCGTCGATAATACCGTCCTTAAAACGTGCCTGAAGCACACCCATAATAACACCAATTACCAGAGAGATTGCAAAGGAGATCAGTCCTAACTGCATCGACATTGCAAACTTTCCGCCAATTACCTTTACAACAGAGACACCGCTTTGAATTCGTCGAGACGTACCAAAGTCAAGTCTCAACAACTGCCCATAATAGCGTGTCAGCTGTGTAAAGGTACTATCTAATAAACCTGCTGCTTTAAGCTGATCGTGCTTTTGCTGATCGGTCAGCTTCATTAGCTGGTCCTCGGTAAAATAATAATCCGTAGGCAGCATTCTAAGCAGCAGGAATACGATAGTCACCACAATGAGGATTGTTACAAGAGACTGTAACAATCTCTTTACGGTGTATTTTGCCATATATTATTCAGCAGAACCTGCGTTCCAGGTTTCCTGGAATCCAGCGTAGTCTTCTGCAGTATAGGCGTCTGTAGAAGTCTCCCAATTCTTATACTTCAAATTCTGAATACCAAACATAGCGTTCTGCTTGGTGTAATCATTTATATGAGTCAGCTCCCAACCGATATCAAAGTTTGACGGAATGGTCAGTGCATGCTCAATCAAGAATGCCTCTGCATCTGCATAAGCCTCATATCTTGCATCAAGATCATCTGTGATGGCATCAGCCTTATTTACTAACTCAGTAAACTCATCATACAGTGCATTCAGCTCCTCGCTCTCGTTATCTACTGCATGACCATAAGCTACCATGTAATATGCGTTATCGCCGTCATTTGTTTCCTGTCCTAAGTAGTTCTGCGGATCACCATAGTCAGCGCCCCATCCGTTGATAACGAAGGACTGACGTCTTGGATCACGAACTTCCTTAGAAAGGCTGGATACATAAGAATCAATATCAAGAACGATGAAGTCATCACCAAAGGAATCGGAGAATGCCTGCTTTAATACATTTGCACTGTCAAGAGCAGTCTGATTTCCACCAGCTATGAAATATCTTGCATGTACTGGGAAGGTAACGCCTGCTGCTGTTAACTCCTCCATTGCCTGTGCCTTGTACTCTTCAAACTTCTCAGAATCAAGACGAGTCATTGTCTCACCATCATATGCCGGAAGACCTAACTTTTCCTGAACCAGACTGGTGTACTCGGTACCATCAGACAGGTAAACAAGACCCTGCATTGTGTATGCATTGTTGTAGCACTTGTATGGATTAATTGCATTTGTTCTCTTGTAGTAGCTTCCAAGATCAAGACCATAGTACCAGCACTTACGGAATGCTTCGTTTGCAATAGCGGTATTCCAATTTGTATCCTCGGACTGATCATCGTTATGCTTATCATAGTTAAAGTGGAACTGATAAGAGAACTTTGTTGGACGCTTCTCAACTAACTGATCATGAAGCGGATCAGACTCATTGTTGTAGATAGTGGTCAGGTTAGACTCTGACAGATCTACATGATCAAGCTCACCAGTAGTATACAGCTGATATGCAGTATCAACAGACTCTACCATCTTAACAGTAACAGAATCAAACAGCTTTGCCTCGGTATCCCAGTACAGTGGGTTCTTTGTCAAAGTCTTTGTATTCTGCTGGATGTACTCAGTACAGGTATAAGCACCATTGTACCAGATATTCTCTGGTGTTGCAGCCTTAAAACCATCAATGCCGATCTCATCGATCATTGCCTGAGAAATTGGATACAGACAGTTATAGGTAGCTACAGTATCAAAATATGGCTTCTCACTTACACATGTATACTGTAATGTATAATCATCAATTGCCTTGATGCCAACAGTATCAGCAAACTCTGGGCTTTCAGCTGTCAGTGCAAGACCTGCATCTGCATCAAGCTCACTTGTCATGTTGTAGTAATCCTCTGCACCAACGATCATCTCCATAGGCATGGAAGTGTTAGTTGCATCATTCTTGTGGAAGTTTAATACCCACTCAAGTCCGGTTAAGAAGTCCTGTGCAGTAACCTCACCCTTCTCATTTCCGTTCTGATCAACCCACTTAACACCCTGTCTTAAATGGAATGTCCAGGTAATACCATTATCCTCTGTCTCCCAGCTCTCTGCAACTGCCGGTGCCAGCTTACCATACTCATCTGATTCAAGCAGACCATCATACAGATTGGTCAGTACCTGAAGATCAGTTGCCTGCTGAGAATACAAAACGTTCCAAGTCTCAATCTCTCTTGCCTGAAGCTCGTAATCATACAGATCCTTAATCTCATCTGCCATTGCCGGTACTGCGGATACTGCTGCCATTGCGACTGCTGTAAGGACAGCTGCTGCCTTTCTTGTCTTTCTCATGTGTCATCCTCCTTTTTGATGATATGACTTAGTCTCTTCTTAATTGTCATTTCCCCGTAGATGTCATAATACCTATACGAAGAGCGCCTGCCCTGCAGAAATCAAATTATAAGACGATTTTCATGTGTGTCACTTTAAAGCAATGGAGCATTTTTGCAGAATGTGTCCTCCCTACGAACGACATAAAAAATACTGCCTGTTGCTTACTTGTGTCAGCAAAGAATGATTTGAAAAAAAGATGGTACACTTTTCCATGATCCTAATTGTGCCCATCTACTCTCGTCTAGTCATGTCCTGCTTGAAGCATACCGTTACTATAAACCAAATCAATGCTTCTGTCAATCATTTATCTTGATTTTTTATAAGAAAGACTTACCTTTTTTCACAAAAAATGCCTTTTTTGTTTATTTTATGAGGTTACCCCCATAAAAAAAAGCATTTTTTCTTAAAAAACTTTCGTTTCTTCTGTTTACAATCCAAAAGTTATCTGTTATGATGAATCAATGTTAATAAATATTCTGTTACTGTTATTACACAGCAAAGTGAGGGGTTTGTTATGGATCATATTGATCGCTGCATCGTTGATATTCTGCAGCATAATGCACGTTTACCGGTTAAAGAGATTGCCAGCCGTGTCTCTTTGTCATCACCGGCCGTATGCGCCCGCATCGAGCGTCTTGAAAAATCTGGTGTCTTAGCTGGCTACCAGGCTATGATAAATGTAACTGCTATCGGCTATCTTGTAAAAGCATTCATAAACCTTGAGGTAGAACCAGATCAAAAACCAGCCTTCTATCCTTACATCGAATCTTGCACTAACGTAGTTGAATGTAGCTGCGTCACCGGCGATTACTCTATGCTGATTGAAGCCTATTTCCATACCACGCAGGAGCTTGACCAGTTTGTCAATTATCTTCAGAAATTTGGACGCACCCGCACCCAGATTGTATTTTCTACATGTGTGGAGCATCGCGGCATTCCGTTGTCCGAAGACAGCACGCTACAGCCGCCAAACAGCTTAAAAAAGTCTGAAAAAAACGATTCTGATAAATAAAAAATAGCGAGCCGGATTAATCTTATTATCCGGCTCGCTTATTTTTTATCACTTACTATTATTTAGAAGCATTTTCATTCCATGTCTCTAAAAAAGCAGCATAATCTTCTGCGGTATACGCATCTGTAGAAGTTTCCCAATTCTTATACTTGTTATTCTGAATACCAAACATTGCATTGATCTTAGAATAATCATTAATGCGGGTCAGCTCCCATGAAATATCAAAATATGCCGGAACAATCAGAGCATGATCAAGCATAAATGCTTCTGCCTCTGCATATGCCTCATATCTTGCATCCAGATCATCTGTGATAGCATCTGCCTTATTTACAAGCTCAGTAAACTGGCTGTAAAGATCTTTAAGTTCATCGCTCTCACTGTCTACTGCATGACCAAGCTGTACCATATAGTAAGCGTTGTCACTGTCATCTGTCTCCTGACCTAAATAGTTCTGCGGATCACCATAGTCAGCACCCCATCCAGCGATAGCAAAGGATTGACGCTTAAGGTTGTAAACCTCCTTAGAAAGACTGGATACGTAAGAATCAATATCAAGAACGATAAAATCATCGCCAAAGGAATCAGAAAATGCCTGCTTTAACACATTTGCACTATCAAGAGCAGTCTGGTTTCCACTAGCTACGAAATATCTTGCATGTATCGGGAAAGTAACACCATCTTTTGTCAGTTCTTCAATTGCCTGAGCCTTGTACTCCTCAAACTTAGCTGAATCAAGACGAGTCATTGTCTCGCCATCATATGACGGCAGACCTAACTTTTCCTGAACCAGCTCGGTATACTCTGTACCATCAGAAGTATAAATCAGACCCTGCATTGTGTAGGAGTTGTTGTAGCACTTATATGGATTGATAGCGTTTGTTCTCTTATACCAGCTACCCAGATCAAGACCATAGTACCAGCACTTACGGAATGCTTCATTTGCAATTGCAGTATTCCAGTTTGTATCCTCTGTCTGATCATCATTAAGCTTGTCATAATTAAAATGGAACTGATAAGACTTCTTGTTCGGACGCTTCTCTACCAGCTGATTATGATATGGATCAGACTCGTTGTTATAGATTGTCATCAAATTTGACTCAGACAGATCAACGCGATCAAGCTCACCAGTAGTATACAGCTGATATGCAGTATCTGCAGACTCTACCATCTTAATAGTAACAGAATCAAACAGTTTTGCATCAGTATCCCAGTACAGCGGATTCTTTGTCAAGGTCTTTGTATTCTGCTGGATGTACTCTGTACATGTGTAGCAGCCGTTATACCAGATATTCTCAGGTGTTGCAGCCTTAAAGCCATCTACACCAATCTCATCAAGCATCCCCTGTGAAATCGGATACAGACAGTTATAAGCAGCTACAGTATCAAAGTATGGCTTCTCACTTAAACAGGTATACTGTAAGGTATAATCATCGACTGCCTTAATACCAACAGTATCAGCAAACTCCGGACTCTCAGCAGTCAGTGCAAGTGCTGCATCTGCATCCATCTCATTTGTCATGTTGTAGTAGTCCTCTGCACCAGCGATCATCTCCATCGGCATAGAAGTATTTGCTGCATCATTCTTATGGAAGTTTAATACCCACTCCAGTGAAGTTAAGAAATCCTGTGCAGTAACCTCACCCTTCTCATTTCCATTCTGATCAACCCACTTTACACCTTTTCTTAAATGGAACGTCCAGGTAAGACCATTATCCTCAGTCTCCCAACTCTCTGCGATTGCCGGTGTCAGCTTGCCATACTCATCTGCCTCTACAAGACCATCATACAGGTTCGTAAGTACATTCGTATCGCTCATCAGCTGAGACTGTAAAATGTTCCAAGTCTCAATTTCTTTTGTCTGAACCTCGTAATCATACAGATCCTTGATCTCGTCAGCCATTACCGGTGCTGCTGATACGGCAGCCATTGCAACTGCTGTAAGGACAGCTGCTGCTTTTCTCGTCTTTCTCATACTTCTTTTCTCCTTTTGATGATATGACTTAGCCGCTCTTCTTAATGTCATTGCCTATTGATGCCAAAATACCTTTATGAAGAGTGCTCATGCTGCAGGTTTAAAACATTCTATGTCGTTAGCACTTTAAATCAGCATAGTGTTTTCTCAAAAAAAATTTTCTCACCGCAAAACCACATAAAGTGAGGTACCTGTTTGACGCATACTGTTACTATAAACCTATTATGCTCATTCGTCAATCTCAAAATTTAATATATTTTGTAACTATTCAGAGCCATGCAAAATTGCTTTCTGTGAATGCTTGCATTCAGACAGAATAGCAATTTTATATGGCGAGGTAACCACATGAGCAAAATAGAAGCATCGAAGATGCGATTTTGCGAATGGGGTTCTGAATAGTTACTATTTAATCGCAGTGTGTCATGATCTTTATAATTTCTTCGTCTGTACCATTCATTCCTTCCGCACCAATTCGACAGATATTACGAATAGTATTCTCAACACCCTTACTTACAATTCCATCCTCACCATAGAACTGCTGGCCATGGCGATACATTTCATATCCTAAAATTCCAGCATCCACAGAAGATGCAATCTTTGCTGCACATGATGGCTTTGCACCATCACAGATAATACCAGATGTAATTGCAATAGAATTTACAAGTGTGTGAGCCACCTCATCGATGCCGCCGCCAAGCAAAAATGCAATTGCACAGCCTGCTGCACATCCTGCACTTACTGCTCCGCAAAATGCAGACAATGGTCCAATTCCTGTCTTGATGTGAATTGCAATAAGATTTGATACTAAAAGTGCACGAAGCAGCTCTTCATCACTCTTATGATATTCCTTTGCGTAAATGATAACAGGAACTGATACGGTAATTCCCTGGTTTCCGCTTCCAGAATTGATTACAACAGGAAGCTCGCAGCCGCTCATACGTGCATCGGAGCCTGCTGCTGCATATGCTCTTGCTTTTGTACGCACATCTTCACCATATGTATCAAGCAGAACGCTTCCCACATTTGCACCCCAGTTTTCTTTTACACCAGCCTGTGCAATATTATAGTTATACTCAATCTGTCTGTTTAACAAATCACTTACTGTGCTTAGATCTGCAGTCTTCGCATACTCTACAATTCCCTCAATGCTAAGGCGGCTTCTGTCAGCACGCTGCTCTGCTGCAGCTGCCTGATTTGCTGCCAGTTTCTGTGCGCACTCACAGTCATCCTGCTCATTTAGCATAACCTCGCCATTATGCGCAATATACACAATATCAGTATGATGCTTTGATACACGCACAACTGCACTATTTTCCTCGGCCTTTACTGTTACGCGAATATCAAGCTTATCACCATCCTTCATTGCCTTTACGCTAAATGGAACATTATTTAAATACTCAGCGATTTCCTTTTGTTCTTCTGGTGTTACCTTTGCGATAACCTCAAGACATGCTTTTGAATCTCCTGCCACGATTCCAGCTGCCGCTGCCGCCGGGATTCCCTTCATGCCACCTGTATTCGGTACGATAACACTCTTTACATTTTTGATAATATTGCCGCTTGCCTCAATGATAACTTCTGTAGGCATCTGACCTAATACTTCTCTTGCCTTTGCGGCACAGTATGCCAGCGCAATCGGCTCTGTACAGCCAAACGCTGGTGTCAGTTCTTCGCGCAAAATCTGCTCATATGTCTTGTGATCTTCTCTTGTAAGCATTACAATTTTCTCCGTTTTTCTATATGATCCGTGCCTCGCACTATTATTCATGATATCAATTATCGCGTTTTTTGTAAAGGTTTTGCCAAATTTTCTCTCATTGATTTTTCGTTTTTTGTAATTTTACATCGCATTTTGCGAAAAACTATGTTATCATAGAATATATCTCTTACAGACAGGACTGACAGCTATGGAACAACACACTAAAAAGCACGCACGACACTCTTTTTATCATTTAAAAAATGCCTTGGGCGGCTTAAAAATTGCTATGCGCGGTGCCTTTTTAAATATAAAAAGTATGCTCGCGCTTCAAATTATTTACTCTATATTTTACACCCTGATTGAATACTCACTCTTTCAGCTTCTTTTAAGTATTGCATTAAAAATCGACGGCTACAGTTTTTTAAATTCCGCCAATATCGGACGCTTTCTGATCACACCTCCGGCAATCGCAATGCTTCTGATTTTATTTTTGACTGCATGTATGCTGACTTATCTTAATGCATGCATTCTTCTTGGTGGCTTTCAGGCTTCTTTGGCAAGACAGAAGCTTCGCATGAAAGATATTTTTCTCCACGGCTGCGCAAAAGGCTTTCAAAAATTTCACTTTAAACAGCTGTATGTCGCTCTGCCTTTATTTGCCTACCAGATTTTAATTAACCTGTTCTTCTTCTATGAAATCTGTTTTCGCATAAATCCTTACAGCACCTTTTTGCCGATGCTTTTTTCAAAACTTATTTACTGCATTCCGATCATCACTTTTCTTATATTTATTGGAATTTTTGCAGTTCGTGAGTTTTTCTGTGCCTGCTACTGGTATCTTGGCGGTTTCGGCCTAAGAAATGCAAAAAAAGCAAGTGTTCCTCTCGTTAAGAAAAATCTTCGTGCTGTACTAAGCGACATAATTCTTTTAAATCTGCTCGTTGTTGTCCTTTGGTTTGTTCTTCGTTTGCTGTGTCAGATTATAATTGTTGTCGTCGTCAATTTTTTTGCGCCAACCGACTTAAAGGTTGCAATGGTTCTTAGTTTTAACAATACGCTTTCCATCGCACTCATCTGGTTTGTCACCTGCATAGGTGTTTTCTTAAATGCAGCAATGATGACACATCTGTTTTACCGTTTTTCCGGCAATGATGTTATTTTGGAATTTCATCTTAGCTATGCTCCAGACACACCGCTTCGCCGTATCTTTCGTGCCTGTGGTCTTGTGGCTGCCGGTGTTGGCGTTTTTTGCTTTTTATACTATGGTATCTATAACGGTGCCCTTCTTGCTGAACGTCCACTAAGCCCAGTTCAGATTTACTGTCACAGAGGACTTTCTTCAGAAGCACCTGAAAACTCACTTGAAGCCATTGATCTTGCAATCTCCTCCCTCTCTGACGGTGTTGAGATTGACGTTCAGGAAACAAAAGACGGCGTGGTTATTGTTTGTCATGATGCTTCACTTAAACGTATCGCTGGAAAAAAGATCAACATTGCAGATGTTACCTATGAAGAATTAAAGCAATATGATATCAGCTATTATTTTTCAAAAGACCATGAATTTACCTATATACCTACACTAGAAGAAGTCATGTCTCTTGTAAAAGGACGCGCGCACCTTTTAATTGAATTAAAAAGAAATTCTGCCAGTGCAGATCTTGCTGCGAAAGTTGTAGGCTTAATTGAACAATATGAAATGGAATATCAGTGTTCCATCCAGTCAGCTGACTATGCGTATCTTCGTCAGGTAAATGAGTTAAATCCTGATCTTACGCTCGGCTATATTCTTACTACAGCCATCGGCAACTATTATAAAAATGACATGATTGACTTTTTCTGTGTGCGTTCTATGTTTGTAAATAATACAACTGTTGCAAAAGCCCATGCACAAGGCAAGGCTGTCTATGCCTGGACCATCAACACAAGAGCAGAGGCAGAGCGCATGAAAAACGCCCAGGTGGATGTCATTATCACAGACTATCCAGCCAAGGCGCGTGAAGTAATTTACCGCGATGAGAGATCCTCATACAGTATTATAAAATTGCTAAGACTAATGCTCTGATACTTATAATTTCACTCTGCTGTCAATATGCGCTGCCTTTCGATACAGCGCTTCATAATATGCTTCTTTTTCGGGTGCACTGCTCTCAAAGCAGATGTGCCCTTTTTCTTGATCTGTACAGAGATTTTTCGCAGCCAGCAGACATTTTGCCTGTCTGGCTGTTCCCTCTCCTCCATCGTAAATTCGAACTGATTCACCAACAACCTTTCCAATCGCAGCCTTTACAAGCGGAAAATGTGTACAGCCAAGAACTACTGCCTTAACACCTTCCTGTAAACAAGGTGTTAATACATCCTTTAAATATCCTTCCAGCTCAGGACCTTCTAAAATTCCTTTCTCCACATATTCCACCAAATCCGGACACGGAACTGGAATAATTGTCGCCAAGTTCTCATAACGCTTCACAAGCTGTTTAAATTTTTCTTCATGAAGTGTCAGCGGAGTTGCCATAACAGCCACCTTTTCTCCTCGGTGATTTTGGGCTGCCGGCTTTACGGCAGGCTCTATTCCTACAAGCGGCAAATCTGGATACATGCCGCGCATGATTTTGCATGCCGCACTTGTCGCCGTATTGCAAGCAATAATAATTTCCTTTACACCGCGCTCTAAAAGATGCTCAGCACAGGCATATGTAAGCTGGCGCACTTCTTCAAGCGGCTTTACGCCGTAAGGTGCATTTAGTGAGTCCCCATAATAAATAAAATCTTCCTCTGGCATCAGTCGTACTAGCTCCTTTAATACACTAAGTCCGCCTGCACCAGAATCAAATACGCCGATTGGCTGTCTTTTCTTTTCCATATCTACACACTTCAATCCTTTTCCATGTCAGCATTTCTTTTTTTGCAGCTATTTAAAGCTATGCGAATTTGCATGCTGTGAATAACTGCCATTTTTGTATTTATGCTTACAGTATACCGCGAAAATCCCATCATGTATAGAAGATTTTCACAATGTTAATTTTTTATAAAATTTCTGATTGACAAATCGCGCTTCGACTTCTATAATCATTTTCAAGCAAAGGCGCTGACACATTCGTATGGAAGTCAGCGCCTTTTCTCATATCCGAAGCACAAAGCCGTGCACGCCGAAGGATCCCGGTGTGCGCGGCTTTGTGCTGTTAAAAAAGGAGGAAATGTCCTATGGAAGAAATTTTAAGTACGGTTCAAAGTGAAGTCTTTGGTGTCTGGTTTTTAATTGGAGCTGCACTCGTATTCTGGATGCAGGCTGGTTTTGCAATGGTTGAGGCTGGTTTTACCAGAGCAAAAAATACAGGAAATATCCTGATGAAGAATCTGATGGATTTTTGTATTGGTACTGTTATGTTTATCCTGATCGGTTTTGGTCTGTTTCTTGGAGAAGATCTTGTTGGTCTTATCGGAAAGCCGGGGTTTGACATTTTTACAGATTATGCAAATTTTGACTGGTCCAATTTCGTATTTAACCTTGTGTTCTGTGCAACTACTGCTACCATCGTATCTGGTGCTATGGCTGAAAGAACAAGATTCCTTTCCTACTGTGTCTACTCAGCAGTAATCTCTGCTTTAATCTACCCGATTGAGGCACACTGGACATGGGGCGGCGGCTGGCTTGCACAGATCGGCTTCCATGATTTTGCCGGTTCAAACTGTATTCACATGGTTGGTGGTATCTGTGCACTCATTGGTGCAACAATGTTAGGACCTCGTATTGGAAAGTTTGTAAAGGATTCAAACGGCAAAATCACAAAGGTAAATGCCTTTCCTGGTCACAATCTTCCACTTGGCTGTCTTGGTGTTTTCATTCTTTGGCTTGGCTGGTATGGATTTAATGGTGCCGCAGCAACTAGCGTTGAGGAGCTTGGATCCATTTTCGTTACTACAACAATTGCACCATCTATCGCAACTGTAGTCTGTATGATCTTTACATGGGTAAAGTACGGAAAGCCTGATGTTTCCATGTGTCTGAATGCTTCTTTAGCTGGCCTTGTTGCTGTAACTGCCGGTTGTGACGTTGTAGATGCATTTGGTTCTATCGTGATAGGTGCTGTTTCTGGTTTGCTTGTTGTATTTGGTGTATGGTTCTGTGATAATAAGATTCACGTTGATGATCCAGTTGGTGCCGTAGCTGTTCATATGATGAATGGTATCTGGGGTACAATTGCAGTTGGACTTTTTGCCACAAAGAGTGCTCCGGCCTTTGCAAGAGGATATGGTGATGGCGTTACATATGGTGCAAACCAGATCGCTGGAGCTGGTCTTTTCTATGGCGGCGGCTTCTCACAGCTTGGCTTACAGCTTCTTGGTATGCTTTGTACCGCAGCTTTCACTGCTGTTACTATCACGATTACATTCCTTGTTATCAAAGCAATCTTTGGTCTTCGTGTTTCCGAGGAAGAAGAAATCATTGGTCTTGATGCAACTGAGCATGGTCTTCCATCTGCTTATGCTGGATTCTCAATCATGGATATCGACAACACAATGACAATGGAGCAAAATGCAAATACAAACCTTGGTGTCGAAGAATATGACCGCGCTTCTGCTGCACAGAAGGCTGCCGCTGTTAAGGTCGTTAAAGCTCCAGATGTTTCACCAAGCGGCATCTATAAGGTTGTCATCATTGCAAAGCTCTCTCGTTATGATAAGCTTAGAAAGGCTATGAATGACATAGGTGTAACTGGAATGACCGTTACTCAGGTAATGGGCTGCGGCATTCAGAAGGGTGCCGGCGAAAAGTACCGTGGTGTTGAGCTTGATGCTACTCTTCTTCCAAAAGTTAAGGTTGAAGTAGTTGTCAGCAGCATCCCAGTTGATACAGTAATCGCAGCTGCAAAGAAGACACTCTACACCGGTCATATCGGTGACGGCAAGATCTTCGTATACAACGTAGACCGCGTTGTAAAGGTTCGTACCGGTGAAGAAAATTTTGCAGCATTACAGGATGTTGAGTAATTTATATCTTCCTTAAAAAACAAAGTGCCCGCAGTCTTATTTTTCTGCAGGCACTTTTTTATTTGCAGCTTTTATGCACGCTTCCGCGTTATTACATATCTTTTTAAAGATCTGCTTACACAATGCAATTTCATCATCTGTAAGCCCATTAAACATATCTTTTGCAAACTGCTTTTGTACGCGTATGCCATCTTTTATTATATCATCTGCTGAATCCAAAATATAAATTTCAACACGTTTTTTATTGTCTTTATCTATTCTTCTTTCAATCAGCCCTTTTTCCTCAAGCACCTTAAGTGACATAGATACGTGAGATTTTGTTGACTTTCTGTATCTGACAATATCTGCTGCCGTGTTACGCTGTGGATTATTATATAGAAACATCAGTATATCATACTCCATCTGCCTAAGCTGATATTTTTCACATACGGATGACTTCAGAATCTCATAATAACGTGTAATTCCTCTATGCTCATCACAAAAATACATGTATGCCCTCCTTCTGTAGTTCTATTTTGAACGATTATAGTGTTTTTTTCTCTTCTTGTCAATAAAAACATAACCACTTTTTCGTTTGCTTATCCTGCTTTGTGTGGTATACTATTGGCAGCGAATTTGATCGCCAAAATAATTTTAGAAAGGTGTTTATAATAATATGATCAAACTAATTCAAAATATTGACATTTACGCACCAGAGCATCTTGGAAAAAAGGATGTACTTATCATTCACGATAAAATTGTAAAAATTGCAGATGCAGGCAGTCTGTCAATTCCTTCATATTTTCCAGAGTCTGAGCAAATTGATGGAACAAATCTGATCCTCACACCTGGTTTTATTGACTGTCATGTTCATGTACTCGGAGGAGGCGGCGAAGGCGGTTTTGCCAATCGTACACCAGAGGCTACCATGGAAGGGCTCACCAAATTCGGCGTGACAACTGTTGTTGGCTGTCTTGGCACTGATGGAATAGGACGTGATATGTGTGCACTTGTCGCCAAAACAAAGGGACTAAACGAGCAGGGAATATCTGCTTACTGCTACACTGGAAGTTATCAGGTTCCTGTTCGCACGCTGACCGACAGCATCCCAAAGGATATTATGATGATTCAGGAAATCATTGGAACAGGAGAAATCGCCATTTCAGACCATCGTTCCTCCCAGCCAACCTTTGAAGAATTTACCCGTGTTGCAGCCGATACAAGACTCGGCGGAGTACTTTCTGGAAAAGCTGGAATCATTAACGTTCATCTCGGTGATGGCTCACGAGGCATGGAGTTAATCAACCGTGTAATTGATGAGACAGAAATTCCTGCATCACAGTTTCTTCCTACTCACGTAAACCGAAACGAGGCACTTTTTTGCCAAGCCATCGAATATGCATTAAAGGGCGGTGCCGTTGACTTTACAGGAAACGAAGATATCGACTACTGGGAGACTATCTGCGATGAGGTGCGCGTATGCAAAGGAATCAAGCGTATGCTAAATGCAGGTGTCAATCCAAACCGTATCACAATCTCCTCCGATGGACAGGGAAGCCTGCCAATCTACAATAAAAAAGGTGAATTTCAGGGAATGGGAGTCGGTCAGTCCAGCTGCCTGTTAAAGGAAGTAAAGGAATGCGTATCCATGGAAAACATTCCACTAGAAACCGCACTCTCCACAATCACCTCCAACCCTGCCGACATTCTTCATTTAAATAAGAAAGGAAGAGTTCAGGAAGGATATGATGCTGATCTTTGTATCTTAGACAAGAACTTGCAGCTTATCAAAGTCATTGCAAGAGGAAAGTCAGTCTATTAAATTCTTTTTTGATTTTTTCTTATTTTTTAGTTTCTTTATTTCATTTGATATGATACACTATCCCTTGCAAATCTTATTTATACATACCAAATGAAGGGAGACTCAACTATGAGCCACAAAAAAGGAGAAGGTTTAAAATCTTTTAACAAGGGCTTTACCGTACCAGACACTTACATCATTATCTTTTTTGTAGTTGTTCTGGCTGCAATTTTAACGTTCCTTGTTCCAAAGGGCTACTACGAAACACAGGACGTTTCGTACATGATTAATGGTGTAGAAAAAACACGTACCGTCATCAAAGACGGAAGCTTTCAGTATTTAAGAGATGATGCTGGAAAGGTCGTAACAGAAGGTGTCTCATTATTCAGTGGTGACGGTGGAACCGGTTTCTTTAACTACATGTACAACGGAATCGTCAATAGCTCCGCGATGGATATCATAGCATTCCTATTAGTTGTCGGCGGCGCATTTGGAATCATGATCAAAACTGGTGCACTCGAATCCGGCTTAATTGGATTAATTCGCAAAGCAAAGGGAGCTGAAAAGCTGTTAATTCCAGTGCTGTTTGTACTGTTTTCATTAGGCGGTGCTGTCTTTGGAATGGGCGAGGAAGCACTTCCATTTACGATGATTCTCTGTCCGCTGTTTGTTGCAGTAGGATACGACACCGTAATTGCAGTACTTGTCACCTATGTTGCTACACAGATTGGCTTCGGTTCCTCATGGATGAATCCCTTCTCTGTTGGTGTTGCTCAGGGAATTGCTGGAATTGACGTATTCTCTGGCGCTGGTTTTCGTATGGTTATGTGGGTTGTCTTCACCGCACTTGGCTGTGTAATGACAATGTTCTACGCATCCAAGGTAAAGAAAACACCTACCATCTCTGTTGCCTACGAAAGCGATCAGTATTTCCGTGATCAAAACGAAAAAACAGGACTTGACGATGGACACGATTTTGGCATCGGCCACATCTTAGTACTTCTGACACTTGCTGCTACTGTCATCTGGGTTATATGGGGTGTCATGGTAAAGGGCTACTATATGGCAGAAATCGCTACTCAGTTTTTCATCATGGGAATCGTTTCTGGTGTTATCGGCGTTGTTTTCCACTTAAATAATATGAAGCTAAATGACATTGCATCTTCATTTAAAGATGGCGCAAAGGATCTTATAGGTGCAGCACTTGTTGTCGCAATGGCACAAGGTATCATGCAGGTTCTTGGCGGCTCCGACCCGACCACACCAACCGTTATCAACACAGTCATGTACGGAATTTCTCAGGCACTCTCAGGACTTTCCGGTGCATTTGCCGCTGTACTTATGTATCTTTTCCAGTCCGTATTTAACTTCTTTGTCGTATCAGGTTCTGGACAAGCTGCAATCACCATGCCGATCATGGCACCACTTGCTGATCTTCTTGGTGTTTCCCGTCAGACCTCTGTTCTTGCATTCCAGCTTGGTGATGCATTCACCAATCTGATCGTTCCAACCTCTGGATGTTTGATCGGTTCTCTGGCAATTGCAAAAATTGAGTGGTCCAACTGGATTAAATTCATGTGGAAATTCCTCGGTATTTTGATGATTGGTGCAATCATAACTATTCTGATTGCCGTTGGAATTGGTTTCTAAAACAATCAAAAAAGCGTATCCGCCAGTTTATCCTGGAAGGTACGCTTTTTCTTATCTGATTTTGATTTTACTTATCTTTTTTCAGAATCATTATATACAATTATGCTCTTTTGTTCTTATCGAACCTTCTTCAGCCACATATAGCCATATGCCGGAATATTGACTCCAGCTGCCTCCATTAATGTTCCAGTTAAAAGATCACAGTACAGACCATCTCTCTCATTGATCCAAGCCGTCTTATCAAATTCGCTAAAGTTAAATAATCCATATATCTTATCGCCATCATAATAACGTCCGATACAAAGAATACTCTTATCCCATGTTTCAACAGTCCATGTATCTGCATTGCTCATAAATGCCTTCTCAGATTTGCGAAGCTTCTCAAGCTGATTAAGCTTTGAGGAAATCTGACCTGGAATAGTCGTTTGATCACTGCTCTTTGCTGCCTCTTCCCAGTTCATCGCACCACGATGAACATAACGTGAATCTGGCGCCTTATCAGGATCATCCCTATAAGCATAATCATTTAACTGACCAATTTCGTCTCCGCTGTAAAGCACAGGGATTCCAGACTGCATAAACATATATGCATGAAGCATAACGTCCATTCGAATAGCCTTCTCAAGTGCCTCTTTATCATGCTGATAGCTTGCCTTTTCAATACCGCACATTGAAGCAGTTGTTCCACAAAATCTTGCATCACCAGTCACCGGATCCTCATTATAGAGAACACCGCGGCTGTTGCTGTAACCGGCATAGCCTCTAAAATAATCATTCAAATACTGCTTATGCGCACGCTCCTGAATGCCTTCCTGCTGCAAAGTTGCAAAATCAAGTCCCCAGCCAATATCATCATGGCAGCGCAGATAATTTAAGAAAACATAGTCCTTTGGAAGACGATTTACAATATCAAGCTGCTTCTTTAACAGACTGACATCTCTTGTTGCTACAGTATGCCATGTGGTAGCCATTGTTGTTACATTATACAGCATATGACACTCTGGCTTTTCTACAGTTCCAAAGTATGGAACAACCTTTTCCGGCTCCATTACTACCTCACCCAAAAGCAAAATGCCAGGGCAGACAAGTTCTCCGATCAGTCTCATCATACGCACAATTGTATGTACCTGCGGCAGATTTCGGCATGTCGTATGGAGTTCCTTCCATATATATGGCACTGCATCAATTCGAATGATATCAATTCCCTTGTTTGCCAGATAGAGGAAATTATACATCATTTCATTGAATACTCTTGGATTTTTGTAATTGAGATCCCACTGATAAGGATAAAATGTCGTCATTACATAGTGACCAATTTCTGGAAGCCATGTAAAGTTGCCAGGTGCAGTCGTCGGGAATACCTGCGGAACTGTCTTTTCATATTCAGATGGAATAACCGCATTATCAAAAAAGAAATAGCGGCTCATATATTCTCCATCTCCCTGACGTGCCTTCTTTGCCCATTCATGATCCTCTGAAGTGTGGTTCATAACAAAATCCATGCACACACTGATTCCCTTCTCATGGCAGGCATTAGTCAAATTCTCAAGGTCTTCCATGGAACCTAAATTTTCCTGAACCTTTCTAAAATCAGCTACTGCATAACCTCCATCAGAGCGTCCTTTTGGTGTATCAAGAAATGGCATCAAATGAATATAATTAACATTATTCTTTTCCAGATAATCCAGCTTTCCCTGTACACCCTTCATGTTGCCAGCAAAATTGTCAATATAAAACATCATGCCAAGCATATCATTTTTTCTGTACCAATTAGGATCAGCCTCACGCTTTTTATCAAGCGTCTTTAATTTCTCACTTCTCTCCTTATAAAATGAGTACAAATGCTCGCACAGCTCTGCAAACATTGCATCATTTCCATATAATTGCATATAAAGATCATGAAGCTCATCCTTCTTTTGCTCAAAGCGTTCCTTATATATTGTTTCCATATTATCTGTTAAAGTTTGAGCACCTGCGCTCTCACTTATCTCCTTTTCTCATCGTTAAAAAGAAATGGGGTCCAAAACAAACTGTATTTTGGACCCCTTATAAATAAACACTAAATTATCCCTTTACTGCACCGGAGGTAACGCCCTCAACAATGTAGCGCTGCAAGAACAGATATAAAATCAAAATCGGCAGCATCGCTAACAGCAGAGCAGCCATTACCAGGCCCATATCCGTAGAGTAAGTTCCATAAAACGCCTGTGTTGCAATTGGAAGTGTATAAAGCTCCTTACGACCAAGTACAAGGCTCGGAAGAAGATAATCGTTCCAGAATGCCATTGCATCAATAATTGCTACAGTTGCAATCGTTGGCTTTAACAGTGGAAATACGATTTTCCAGTATGTCTGCCAGTTGCTGCAGCCATCCAAAAATGCCGCTTCCTCAAGCTCTAACGGAATATTCGTATGAATTGCTCCATGGAACATGAATGTTGCCATTGAAAGTGAAAATCCGATATGCATAAGGATTAAGGTCACACGGCTATTTAAAACTCCAAAGATACCACCATATAATGATACTAACGGAATCATCAAAACCTGGAATGGAATTACCATAGATGCAATCATTAATGTAAACAGAAGCTTACATGCCTTCCAATTGTTTCTTACAATTACAAATGCGGTCATTGCAGACAGAAGAATTGTTCCAATTGTTGCTGAAACTGTGATGATCAGTGAGTTGGTAAAAGATGTTGTAAAATTCATCTTCTTCATCGCGTCAGAGAAGTTTGTTACAATAAATCCATGAGAACCAACTAGTGCCATCGGGTCAGACATAATGTCACCCTTTGTCTTAAATGCATTAATAATAACGAGAATAAACGGAAAGATAAACATCAGAAACAGGAGGATTAAAACAACCATTATAATGGCATGGCTAATTTTCTTTTTCTGTGCCGCTTTTTTATTTTCTTCCATTATGCTGCCACCTCCCCTTTCTTACCAATATAAACCTGTGTCACACCTACGATTGCGCAGACGATAAACAGTACAAGTGCCTCAGCCTGTCCAAGGCCATAATTCTTATAAGTAAATGCCTGATTATATACATGCATTGCTGCCATTACAGAAGAATTGAATGGCTCACCCTTTGTCAAAGACAGGTTTACATCATATACCATGAAGCATCTGGTGATTGTAAGGAACAAGCACTGTACAAATGAAGCTCTCATAAGTGGGATGATAATATTAACTGTTGCCTGAAAACTAGTACATCCATCAATCTGAGCAGCTTCCTTTAAGCTCTTCGGTACACTCATAAATCCGGCAACATAAATTAACATCATGTAACCGGCATACTGCCATACAGAAACAATAATCAAACATGCCATTGCACCGCTCGGTGTTGCCAGCCAAGAATTTGAAAGCGCACCAATAGAAACTGCCTTTCCAATTGATACAAATGCTCTGTTAAAAACAAACTTCCATACATAACCAAGAACAATACCACCGATCAGGTTTGGAATAAAGAAGCCCGCACGGAAGAAGTTCTGTCCTTTAATACCGCTAGTCAGCAAATATGCCAGGAAAAATGCAACCACATTTACCAGAACAACAGAAATAACAGAATATATAACTGTTCTTCCAAGTGCCTGCCAGTAGGCAATATCTTTAAACGTTGCAATATAATTTGCAAAACCGACAAACTGCTTATCCTTTGAAATACCATCCCAGCTTGTAAAGGTCAAATATAAACCGTAGATAAACGGAATAATTACTACTGCAGCAAACAGTACAGTGGAGATACCAGCGAACATTATGTACTGCTTTACTTTATATTTTGTCGTGTTTCTATCCATGATCACGATCCCCTTCCCTGTATTCGTTTTATCATCAAGAAAATTATGAGACTGTCCGCTGCCTGTCATCGGCGGACAGCCTCTATAGGGGTAATGTCTTCCTTCCTATTATATTATAAGGAAGCATCATCTATCAAATGTTTGATATTATCAGTGCTCTACAACGTCTGTTGACTTCCAGTAATCCTCAATCTCAGTTGCAAACTCTGCACGATCCATCTGTCCTGCAAGATACTTCTGGAAGATTGCACCACACAGAGAGATGTGATCATCCGGCATGTAGTTGTAGTTATCAATCATAGCACCCTCATCTGCATACTTCTTAACAGACTTTCCAAGAGGATCTGCTACTTCATTCTCATTATTGGTGAATGCAGGAACAAGTGCACAGTCTTCTGTGATGAACTTCTGACCTTCTTCAGAATCTGCAAGCCACTCTAAGAAATCTAATGCTGCCTGACGCTGCTCATCTGTTGTAGCATCAGAAGAATCAATCATAAAATACTTAGAACCGCCGCCTACAAGCTTCTCGTTAGTGCCGTCATCTGTGTTCTGCGGAATTGGCATCATACCCATGTTCTCAGTGTAATCATATGCGTTGATTACGGACCAATCCCAGTTACCACCGTACATAAAGGCGATTTCTCCCTCAGCTAACATCATCTCGGTTACTTCACGCTCAGCTGCGATTGCAGAATCCTTTGCGTAGTTGTTCTCCATCATTACATCAAAGAAATCCATCAGAGAATTGAATTTCTCATTATTAATCAGATCTGCTTCACCCTCATGAAGCTTTGTAATAAACTCCTCTACATCCGGCTGCTCCTCTGATACCTGTGACAGGAAGTGACCTCCTAAAGACCAATCCTCCTTCATGATACCAGTAGGCGTCTCCATACCGCCTTCCTTTAACTGCTCAATCAGTTCCTTAAAGGAATCAAGTGTCTTGTAATCGTCTGGGTTAAATGTTTCACCAGTAATTGCTTCGATCGCATCTGCATTGTAAATCAGTCCACGAGCCTCAACACACATAGGGAAACCATTGATCTGATCATCAATTCCGATTGCATAGTTAGTATTCTTTACCCACTCCTGATCGCTCATATCAATTGCATGATCTTTTGCCAGTGAGTAGACATCCTTTGCATCTACCATTGCTAATGTATATGGATCTCCAGATGAATACTTGGTAGCCAGATGAGCTGCTACTGTATCATTTGAGTAGTAAACCTCAATATTGATTCCATTATCCTCAGCATACTTTTCTGCCATCTCTTCAAACTGGCTCTGAATCTCCATCTTGGAATTGAAAATGGTAATGCTTACCTTATCATCTGCCATTGCAGGAACTGCTGTTGCTGCCATTGCTGCCGCAAGTGTAATTGCGAGTGTTGCTTTTCTTCTCATTTTTTATTCCTCCTATTTTGTGCCCCTATCTCGTATGTGGGCATTTCTTTGTTTGTGTCTTCATTCTAGCACTGCACTTTTAACATGTCAAGCGGTTATCATAATTTTTCTTTTATTAAAATATTTTTTGTTAGAATTATATGATTATGCCTCTTTTGTTTTGTGCATTATGTCAATTATGTTTTTTTTGAATTTTATTTAATGTTCAATGAAATAAGTTAATTACGCTATTTTTTCAAAAAACTTTTTAAATTGTTTATCGCAACCGCTTGCGATATTCTTTCTTGTGACGACTTGTGTACATATCTAATATTCACAAAAAAAAGAGTTATGCATGCAAGTACTCTACTCACTATGTAATAACTCTTTTTCGATATGTTTGTATAAAATTGCTATATTAGATTATATTGGTAAGAAACAGCTCGCTCGCGCCTATCATGCGCAAAACCGCCCTATCGGGCTTAATCACTGCTTTGCAGCTGTTAAATCAAGTCGTTCCGCGCTCAACAAGCGTTACCGGAAATACCGTTCTTGAAGGCACCACCTTGCCAGCATCTATCATCGCAATGTCCGAAATTGCCTGCTCTGCCATCTGCTCTACCGGCTGATGAATTGTTGTCAGACCAGGTGTCGTAAATTGAGCAATATTAACATCATCAAATCCCACAATTTTCATATTCTGAGGAACCCTAATTGACAAGTCGCGGCAAGCCTGAAGCACATATGCACCGATAATATCAGAGCTTGCAAATACTCCATCTACATCTGGATTTTTTTCAAGCTTGTTTCTCACAAAGCTATAGTACTCCAGCGTATCAAATTGTTCTTTATCTGTCACCATCACCATATGCTCTACATGATACTTCTCACATGTATCTTTAAAGCCCACTTCTCTATAATCGCCTGGCATAGCAATACTATCACCGGCACTTCTTCCGCCAATATACATAAGTTTTTTGCAACCCTTTTCAATTAATAGCTCCGTTGCAAGTACACCACCCTGATAGTTGTCACATTCAATACCTGATGTTGCCTGATCAATGGATCTCTCTAATGTAATTAATGGGAAATCAAGTCCTGTAAATTTTTCTGTGCCAAAGCAGCCGCTGCACAGCACTACTCCTGCCACTCTTGCGCTTTTGCACATTTCAATGCATTCTTCCTCGCGTTCTTCTTTATTTTTAGAAACAAATACAGTTGTGCGATATCCACGCTTAGAAGCCTCTTTTTCCAGCCGACCCAGAACCTTTGCAAAATAAGGATGCTCAATCTGCGGTAAAATAATTCCTATTGTATTATTCTTCTGCTTTGAAAGTGAACGTGCCATTTCATTTGGCTGGTAATTCAACTCTTTCATTACCTGATACACTTTCTCTCTTGTTTTATCACTTATATAGCCTCTATTATTCAAAACTCTGGAAACAGTTCCTACTGTCAGTCCGGAAGCCTTCGCCACATCCTTTAGCGTCGCCATACTTCTCTCCTTCCTTCTTTTTCTTAGCTGTTTCGAAAAAATATTTTATCTTATCACTCATGTGAGTATAAAGCATTTACTTTTATTTTTCAAGTCTATTTTTCTGTGACTGATCCATTGGGGATAACTCTGGGGATAACTTGGGGATAACTTTGTTTGATACTGCGTATTTTGCAGATTGTACTGCATATTTTGCAGGTGGTACTGCGTATTTTACAGGTGGTACTGCGTATTTTGCAGATTGTACTGCATATTTTGCATTGGGTACTGCACATTTTGCAGTGGGTAACACCTTTTTGGTGATAACTCTGGGGATAACTTGGGGATAACTTTGTTTTGTACTGCATATTTTGCATGGGGTACTGCATATTTTGCAGGTGGTACTGCACACTTTGCATGTGGTAACACCTTTTTGGGGATAACTCTGGGGATAACTTGGGGATAACTTTGTTTGGTACTGCATATTTTGCAGGTGTCACTGCAAAATATGCAGTACATTTAAATAAGCTATTGTTTTTCTCCTACCATTATGGTATACTCAAGCCAATATAAAAATTACAAATTTAGGAAAGGAGATAGATCATGACTGGGGGGAAGATCGGCTAACCAGTATCATGTACTACTTTAACCATGAACGACAAAGTACAGATTAAAAACTGCCGCCCATTCACGATGATCCACAATGATTTTTTGGATTATGAAGGATTAAATTCAAAAGAGAAATTGGTCATGATCACATTGATGCGGTATGATGGAACTGCATTTCCATCCATTCCTAAATTATCGAAAAAAATCGGTCTGTCTGAGCGCACTGTCCGATATGCACTTAAATCATTAGAAGAAAAAAATTTTATTTCCAGACACCCACGCTACACAGCTGACGGTGCACGAATGAGTAACTCCTATACTATTACTGATGATCCTGATATTTGGAAATCAGAAACATCTGATGAACTTTCAGAAGAGATTTCAAAGCAGGAACTTGAAGAAATGGCTGAATTGCTTCGAGCTGCAGGTTATACAATACAAAGTCCAACAGAACAGACTGCTTCTAATTTACAAGCTGATTCACAAAAGCAGCCATCACTTTCAGATGCATCTGACTCAGGGGAAGTTATACCTTCTAAAAATGCAGAAGAATATTCCATGGACTATTTATATCAATACTTCAACTATGATTTAATTTGCAGCTTTAAAAATCCGTATGGCGGACTAAATTTCCTTGAAAATGAACACGACCAAAAAGTGTTAGATACTGTTTTCTCTGTTTTATATGATATGCTAAATGATCCAAGCGCCTATATTCAAATCGGACAGGACTCTATTCCTCAAGCGGTTGTGAAAAATGAGCTTCTTGGCTTAACTTTTGATGCCATTATTGGTGTAATCGATGCTTACAATAATGAAACTGAACACGGAACCATCTATGATCCTGTCGGTTGGCTGCGAAACGCTCTATATAAAGGCAGCCAGCCACACATTCCTGACGGATAATTAATGATAATATAAATTTTTCAACGAAAAAGCGTACCAGTCAAATTGCTTTAACCGATACGCTTCTTTGTGTTGCTTATTTTTCTATTTTTATAAATTTTAACTATTTTAAATTAATCCCTGAATCAAAATAAAAACAATCAAAATAGGAAGAATAAACTGGAAATATGGCTTTAATTTCTTTGAAATTTTGATGCCATCTCCTGTATTTGCTTCCTCACAATATTTTTCAAATCCCCAGCCCCACTTTGTTACGCAAAACAGCAGGTAAATTAAAGAACCTATAGGAAGCAGCAAATTGCTGACAATAAAGTCTTCACTGTCAAGCACGTCGCGTCCGCCAATCAGGTGCAAATTGCTCCACACATTATAGCCAAGCACGCACGGAAGACTTGCAATCAAAATAACGATACAATTGATCAGTGCAGCCTTATTTCTTGACCATCCAAACATATCCATACAGAATGACATAATATTTTCAAATACAGCAATCACAGTAGAAAAGCTTGCAAATGTCATAAATAAGAAGAACAAGCTTCCCCAAATGCGTCCGCCTGACATATTAATAAAAACATTTGGCAATGTAATGAAAATCAAACTTGGTCCTGCATTTACTTCCACGTTATAGCTAAAACATGCCGGGAAAATGATCAAGCCAGCCATAATTGCAACAAATGTATCAAGTGCACAAATTCGTACACCTTCTCCTGCTAATGTATGATCCTTTCCCATATAGCTTCCAAAAATTTCCATTGCTGCCACACCAAGACTTAGCGTAAAAAATGCCTGATTCATCGCTGCTGTAATCACATTTTTTAATCCTACAGCTGCAACAGCCTCTGTATTTGGAACAAGATAGAATTTCACACCCTCTGCTGCATTTGACAATGTCAGACTATGCACAGCAAGAACAACAATCAACAAAAGAAGTGCAGTCATCATAAACTTGCTGATTTTCTCCAGTCCATTCTGTAATCCTCTGCTGCAGACAAGAAAACCAACTACAACCGTTAAAATCATCCAAAATGCCATCTGCTTTGGATCTCCAAGCAAATTAGAAAATGCCTGCGCAGTATCCTCGGTTGTCATTCCGCTCTTAAAGCTGCCTGTCAAAAACTTAAAGAAATATGTAACCATCCATCCAGATACCGTGGTGTAGTACATCATTAACATGCAGCATCCAAATATTGCCACCCATCCATGGATATGCCACTTGCTGCCTTTTTTCTCTAGTGCCTTATAGCCAAGCACCGCACTCTTTCTGCTGGCACGACCAACTGCCAGCTCCATTGTCAGAACTGGCAATCCCATTATCACCAGAAAGATCAAGTAAAACAGTACGAAAATTCCGCCGCCATTTTGTCCCGTTACATACGGAAAACGCCAGACATTTCCAATTCCTATCGCACACCCCGCACTTACAAGCAAAAAACCAAGGCGCGATTTAAAAGATTCTCGTTTCAAAAGCCCATCCTCCTTTTAATGCTGCACAAACAGCAATTTTGTTTATTTTATCATAACGATCTGCCTTGTGTCAATAACTCAGACAAGCTCCATATTGATCTTTACTTTTCCGTTTTCTGCACGCACAGATGCGGTGCTTCCATTTATAAGCGTCATCATCGGTGCTAAATGACCTATATCCAGATCCATCATCACTGGCACCTGATATTCCTTTAACAAATCAATCACTGCGTGATATTGATCTAAGCCAATCATTTCCTCACCAAAATGAAGCGGACGTCCAATCAAAAAGCCCTTAACATGCTCAAACCATCCGGCATGAATCATCTGCCAAATTGCACGTCGAATACCAAATACATTCAAATCACACGATTCCAAATACCAGATAATGCCATCCTCCTTGTATCGCTCATTAAATGACTTCACCTGATCAAACTTTGTTCCCGTTAAATTTACAAGACAATCCATGCAGCCGCCGATCAATCTGCCCTTAAATTCGATGGTTCCTTCCGTCTCAAATGCCTGTACCTCACCCGTGTGGTCTTTTTGTGTCAGGAAACCTCTCACAAGACTCTGTTCCGTCAGATTGTATGGCTCAAGCGGATGCTCCTCATCGCGCAGCCCTTCCTTTTCCCAGAGCGGATAACTCTGCATCATCAGTTTCTTTCCTGTAAAAAGTGAAAAGCAATCTTCAATTGATTCATCCCACGGTTCCATACCAAATGTTCCGGCACATGGTCCATAAATGGATGCCACATCGCAAATTGTAGTCAATAAAAAGGTAAAGTTTGTATTATCCGAATAGCCCATATACCACTTTGGCTTTGCTGCCTTGATTGCATCAAAATCTACATCATCCAAGATCTCGCACATCAGCTCACCGCCGCCGCAGGAAATCAGCGCATCTGCCTCATCTGACAAATACATCTTATTTAACTCTGCTGCACATTTTTCCGGCGTATTGCTGATTCCTATTCCACTTCCCTCAAAGCAGTTTGGACCAAGCATTGTCTGATACCCCATATCATGAAACTTTTCAAGCGCATGATTAAATGACGTTTTATAAGGCTCAATATTACATCCAAATGACGGTGCAACAAATCCAATAGTACCATTTTTCTTTAAAAACTCTGGAAATCTCATATTTATTTTATACTCCTTTCGCTTCCACAAAGCCACAACATTAATTATTATTTATCTTTCGCCATGGACTTTTTGACTCTTGCTTCATCATATCATACCTATGCTGTCCTTGTAAATTAGCCGAATTTTATTTTTATGAAAAGTCAGCAGTCCCTCATCGCGCAGGCGGCACAATTGTACCGACAGTCCACTTCGATCCACTCCAAGATAATCAGCTAACTGCTGCCTGTTATAAGGAATCGTAAACTCAGCAGACTTATTTTTTACAGCCTGCTCCGACAAATATGACAGCAGCTTTTCCCTTGTAGAACGCTTCGCCATATGCGTGATTTTCTCGCTGAGCTTTCGATTTTTCTGTGCCATATCAATCAGCAGATTTTGAATTAACTGTGCATGAAAACTGCATCCGTCCGGGCAGATTGAAAGTATTCGACCGACATTTAAAAATAGAATGGTTGTGTCCTCCTTAGCCTCCACGCTTACATTTAGCACGCTGCCCGGCACACAGGCAAACACCTCCGCAAAGCATTGACCAGGTCCAAGCACACTAAGAACATTTCGCCCGCCCCAGACATCCTCCTGCACAATGAGAACACTTCCAGACAACACCAGACCCAGCGCCTTTGTCTGTTCGCCCTCTCTTAAAATATATTCTTCTTTTCGATAGGTCTGCTTTCTCGCCTCTAGGCAGCCAAACAGCTTTTCCAGTTCTTTCTCCTCAATGCCACTAAACAGCCCTGATCGTGCTTTTATAATAGGAAGAAAATCTTTCATTCGCCATTCACCTCCATTCAAGAAAGTTTGCAAACTTTCTTTTTTCGTTGAAATTTCAACCGACAATCTTTGATTATTATACTATACTTTGTCCATCGCGAAAAGAAAAATTTCAATACAAACTTTAGGAGGATTTAAATATGAGCCAAAACATAACAAATACAAATGCAGCAAATATAAACACAACAAGCAGTATGTTTTGCTTCCAGTGTGAACAGACCGCAGGATGCACGGGCTGCACCAGAGCAGGTGTCTGTGGCAAATCTGCAATGACAGCCAAGCTTCAGGACACGTTAACCGGAGCCCTGATCGCTCTTGCAAACACTGCTGCCTGTTCAAACAAAAATTCCAATCGCAATCTGAGTGCATCTTTAGTGGATGAAATCAATCATCTGATCTTAGAAGGACTCTTTACTACCATCACCAATGTAAATTTTGATGATGCTTCTATCAAAGATCTGACAGCACGCATTCACACAGCTACTGCAAAAACAGCTGACGCTTGCAATGTTTCTATCGTTTCTGATTATGATATGAACAATATCTGGAATGCAAACGAGGACATTCGTTCCTTAAAGTCTCTGATTCTGTTTGGTGTGCGCGGTATGGCAGCTTACGCATACCATGCAATGACGCTTGGCTACACCGATGTTTCCTTAAACCAGTTTTTCTTAACCGCACTCGACTCTCTGTCCAAGGATTGGGGCATGAACGAGCTGCTTCCGGTTATTATGGAGGTTGGCCGCTTTAACCTGACCTGCATGGAACTTCTTGACCGTGCAAACACAGAGACCTTCGGAGATCCGGTACCGGTATCCGTTTCCCTGACTGTTGAAAAAGGACCATTCATTGTTGTTACCGGTCACGATCTTGAGGATATCAAACAGCTTCTTGAGCAGACAGAGGACAAGGGCATCAACATCTACACCCACGGTGAGATGCTTCCGGCTCACGCTTACCCAGAGCTTAAGAAGTACCCTCACTTAAAGGGCAATTTCGGTACCGCATGGCAGAATCAGCAGAAGGAATTTGCTTCTCTTCCAGCACCGATTCTATTTACAACAAACTGCTTAATGCCTCCAAAAGCTTCCTATGCAGACCGCGTTTTCACCACTGGCGCCGTTGTCTTCCCGAATACACCATTTATTTCATCATCCACAGATGGTCACAAAGATTTCACTCCTGTCATCGAAAAGGCACTTGAGCTTGGCGGCTTCTCTAAGGATCAGCACTTTACCGGAATCAATGGTGGTTCAAACGTGATGACTGGCTTTGCACGCAACGCTATACTTTCCTCTGCTGGTGAGATCGTCGATGCCGTAAAATCTGGCGCAATCCGCCATTTCTTCCTCGTTGCCGGATGTGATGGTGCTCGCGCAGGCCGCAACTATTACACCGAATTTGTAAAGCAGACACCGTCTGACAGCATCGTGCTGACACTCGCCTGCGGCAAATATCGATTCAACGATCTCGACCTTGGTACCATAGGAGCCTTCCCACGCCTGATGGATATGGGACAGTGCAACGATGCCTACAGCGCAATCAAGGTAGCTGTCGCACTTGCCGATGCCTTTGGATGTGGCGTGAACGACTTGCCGCTCTCCATGGTCCTCTCCTGGTATGAGCAAAAGGCAGTCTGCATCCTCCTTACACTGCTTCACCTCGGTATCAAAAACATCAAGCTTGGACCGACACTACCAGCTTTTCTCTCTCCAAATGTGTTAAATTACCTCGTTGAACATTTCTCAATCGCACCTGTTACAACACCAGAGGCTGACCTGAAGGAGATTCTGGGGTAATTATTCTAGCTTCCTTAAATTTCCTATAAAAGAGAAAACGTAAGCGCTCATGTTGTGCTTACGTTTTTCTCTTCATTTTTTATCTGTTTTTTTCAATGGTAACTCCTCTACAGCTAATATAGAATATTACCTTCTATAATGATGTACGAATATTACACTTCAAAAATAAAGGAAATGGCTTATTTCCTAGGTTTTCTAGCAAATTTTTTTCAAAAAATGAAAAATTTTTAATTTTTGAAAGTGTGTGACTACCTGAAAGCAACAACAAGAGCGAACGTTCTCGATAGAATCATTGAACTGAATGATACACCATCAGATCAGAAAAAATAAAGCAAACTTTCTCCATTTCTCCACTGCTCTTTCTATGATATAATTTTAGTATCATTCATATCATAATAGAAAGGCGTTATCATGAGTTTTTCCTTCTCACAAAAGAAGCATTCCTCCGGTGCCCGGCTGATGACCGAAGGAAACATTGCCAAGCAGCTGATTCTATTTGCGCTTCCACTCCTTGTAGGAAATCTGTTTCAGCAGCTTTACAACACTGTTGACAGTATTGTTGTAGGCAATTATGTCAGCAAAACAGCACTCGCAGCAGTTGGCTCTACTGACTGTATTATCAACACCATAATAGGATTTTTCTCTGGTTTATCCACTGGTGCAGGTGTTGTTATCTCCCACAATTTTGGAAGCCGCGATGACAAAGCACTTCATTGTACTGTACATACCACAATCGCACTGACACTTGTGCTTGCTGTCTTCTTTACGATTGCAGGACTATTTTTGTCACCATTTTTTCTTCGTTTAATGGATACACCAGAAGATGTTTTGCCTGAATCTTCCAGATATCTGACAATCTATTTTGCTGGTGTTTCTGGTCTTATGCTATACAACATGGGGGCTGGAATTTTGCGCGCAGTCGGTGACTCTACACGCCCACTTTATATTTTGATTGTCTGTGCAATCACAAATATTATTCTCGACCTCGTTTTTGTAATTGTTTTTCACATGGGCGTATCTGGTGTTGCCTACGCAACAATCATTTCCCAGTGGATATCTGCAATTCTTGTGCTGTCCATTTTGACAAAAGAGACGAATGCCTACAAGCTTGTCTGGAAAGATCTTCGCATTGATAAGGCAACCACTTTGTCGATTCTTCGCATCGGTTTTCCAGCAGGACTTCAGATGGCTGTTACATCCTTCTCAAATGTATTTGTTCAATCATACATCAACCACTTTGGATCTTCCTGCATGGCTGGATGGACTACATACGGAAAGCTCGACAAATTCTGTCTACTTCCAATTCAGAGCGTCGGCCTTTCTGTCACTACCTTTGTCGGTCAAAATCTTGGTGCCGGCAATATGAATCGTGCAAAAAAAGGCACTACCACTGCGCTTATTATCGCAATCGGTACTGCCATAATTTTGATGTTTCCAGTTCTTTTATTCGCACCTACCCTGACATCCCTTTTCACACAGGATGAAGAGGTACTTGCATTTGGTGTTCGCTTCATTCGACTGATGATGCCATTTTATATTGCAATCTGCTTTAACCAGATTTATGCCAATGCACTGCGCGGTGCAGGAAACTCCACCGCGCCAATGGTCATTATGATGGGAAGCTTTATTGTTTTTCGTCAGGTTTATCTGTTCATCATCTCAAAATGTTTTAACACCATTACATCTGTTGCCTTTGGATATCCATTCGGCTGGATTCTTTGCAGCGTGCTCCTCTTTATTTATTACCATAAAGTAGGCCTGCACAGTAAGAAGCAAATTTAATGCTGATGGCGAATTAATCCAAATGCCTTAGAAAACTCCATCACTAAAATCGGAATTAAAACCATTCCAAGTGCTGTCAGATATAGCTTTAAAGAAAGCAGCTCAAGTCCAAACGGAATGCGAAGTGGTGTAAACAGTACTGCAAGCACAAGCACAATAGAAAGAAGCGCTGCCTGATTTAACTTTTTATTTGTAAACATACCAATCTTAAACAGCGAATGCTCTGAACGCATATTGTACGCTTGAATTACCTGTGACAATGCTAACACAGCAAACGCCATTGTTTGACCCCCTGCCACTGTTCCTGTTGATTTTTCACCAATCATAAATGCAAACAATGCGAGTAATCCAAACATCACACCTTGAAGAACAATTCTCACGCCAAACCCATGAGCGAATAAACCTTCGTTTTTGGGTTTTGGTTTTTGTGTCATAACCTCAGACTCTACTGCTTCCATACCAAGTGCAATGGCCGGCAAACTGTCTGTTACAAGATTGATCCATAAAAGCTGCATAGAAAGAAGCGGTGTCTTATGCCACAGCATCATTGCAGTAAAGACGGTGATCACCTCTCCAATATTTGTACCAAGCAGGTAGCCAACTACTTTTTTAATATTGGCATAAATTCCTCTGCCTTCTCGCACTGCATCTACAATTGTTGCAAAGTTATCATCGGTAAGCGTCATATCAGCTGCTCCCTTAGCCACATCTGTTCCTGTAATTCCCATTGCACAGCCAATATCAGCAGCCTTCAGTGCCGGTGCATCGTTTACACCATCTCCAGTCATCGCTACTACCTGACCTTTTCGCTGCCAGGATTTTACAATACGGATCTTATTTTCAGGTGACACGCGAGCATAAACAGCAATGCTTTCCACCTGTTCATCCAATTCTGAATCTGTCATTGCATCTACCTGTGCACCAGTTAAAGCGCGGTCGCCCTCTCTCATAATGCCAAGCTCTCTTGCAATCGCAGAAGCTGTCACTACATGATCACCTGTAATCATAACTGGCTTAATTCCCGCCTTGCGGCATCGCGCAACTGCTGCCTTCGCCTCTGGTCTTGGAGGATCAATCATGCCGACAAGTCCGCAAAAATGAAGATCTCCTTCAAGAGTCATCATTGATTTTTCATCTGGGATCTTATCAATTTCCTTATAAGCAACTGCAAGTACGCGAAGTGCACGCTCACTCATCTCTTCCATTACCAGACGTGCCTGTGATAAATTTCCTGATGTGCAAAGAGGTTCCATAACATCAAATCCACCCTTTACAATTGCAACAAGTTTTCCATCCATACGACAAACAACTGTCATGCGTTTTCTGTCGGAATCAAATGGCAGCTCTGCCAGGCGCGGATACTGCTTTGCCAAACTTTCCTTTGGCATTCCATTTTTATGTGCAGCAAGCACAATAGCTGTCTCAGTCGGATCACCGATATGCTGTTCCTTATCACCATCAAATACAACAGCACCATCACAGCAAAGTGTTCCCAGACGAAGAAGTGTCTTTACTTCCTCTGATGGCTTTGTTTCAAGCTTATTAGCCTGTGTTTCCCCATCAAGATATGTTTCTACTAAGGTCATTCGATTCTGTGTCAGCGTTCCCGTTTTATCTGAGCAAATGACGGATGCACTTCCCAATGTCTCAACTGCTGGCAGACGACGAATAAGTGCATTTTTCTTAACCATTCTTTGTACACCGATTGACAATACAATTGTAACAATTACAGGAAGTCCCTCTGGAATTGCAGATACAGCAAGTGATACAGATGTCATAAAGATTTCCATTACTTCAAGTCCGTTTGCAAGACCAACAACAAAGATAATTGCACATGCTGCTAATGCCAAAATTCCAAGATATTTTCCGAGCTGTGCCAGGCGCTTTTGAAGAGGTGTCTGTCCATCATCGGCTCCTTCCAAAAGATTGGCAATCTTTCCCATCTCAGTATCCATTCCAGTTGCTGTCACAACTGCTACAGCAGTTCCATATGTGATGCTGCAGCCTGAAAAAACCATGTTGCTTCTATCTCCCAGCGGTGCATCTGCCTTTGGACAGGCACCTGCATCTTTTTCTGCCGGTACTGATTCACCTGTTAGCGCAGACTCCTCGCTCTTTAAGCTGACACTCTGCAAAAGCCTTGCATCTGCCGGAACAAAATCACCTGCTTCTAAGCGTATGATATCACCTGGCACTAACTCTGATGCATCAATGATTGACTCTGCCTTGTCACGAAGAACACGTGCATGTGGTGCCGACATACTTTTTAATGCTTCTAGTGCTTTCTCTGCACGGCTTTCCTGCATAACACCCATTATCGCATTTACAACCACTATCAGTAAAATCAGCAATGGTTCAAAAAAACCTTCCGGATCACCTTCCACACATGCTACCACAAAAGAAATTGCCGCTGCTGCAAGTAATATCAGAATCATTACATCTTTAAATTGTTCTGCAAATCTCTCCCAATTACTCTTTGATTTCTTTGCACGCAATCGATTCTCGCCATATTGCTCCCGGCGCTTTTTCACCTCCGATGACGAAAGTCCTGTTGCTTCCTGCACATTAAGTTCCTGTAAGACTTCTTGTTTTTCCTTATTATGATACGTCATACAAAACCCTCCTTCTGCCAGTTTTCTTTTTTATTTCAGAATCATTTTTTGCTTTCTATCGCTAACTATGCAAAAAGACCCATGTATGCCTTATTTATTAGAAAAGCACACATGAGTCTCATTCTTTAAGATTTGCCAGGCATATGCCGAGTCTGTTGACAAATCACGCAGTCCGCGAACTACTCCCTCACAATATTCAATTGTTCAGAAAAATGAAAGCAGTCTTTCTCCCACTCTGATAGTGTCACTATACCACACCACGTCTAAAAAAGTCAACCCTGATCTTCCAATAAAATCGGAATAAAATATCGAAGCTGTATAAACCACCAATACCAGTCGTGTGAAACATCGCTTCCCCAGAAATCACACCACGCATTAATTTTCTTTTCATCAAAAATACGTTTTAAATTGCGAAGCGTCTGTGCACCGTCATATTCCCAAGCACCCTGACCCACACAGAAAACTATCTTTTTCTGATTATAAAGCCTTATATACGGGTGATCAGCCGGCATATTCTCTAAAAAACGCTCTGGCGAGTTCTTATAAAGATTTTCATCACACCAGCCGTGAAAAAAGTAATCACTGTTGTACACACCAGAAAGCGCAATCAGTCCGCTAAATAACTCTGGGCGACGCAAAAAAGTAATAGCGGCCTGATTAGCACCTAAACTTGGGCCTGTTACAATTGGCAGCATATTCGATGTATTTTTTTGCATCAGAATCGGATACACTTCTTCAATAATATAATTATGGTACTGCTCCTGTCTTGCTGACCGCCACGAAGGAATACCATTTTCACATGACCAGCTTTCTTCATCCACCGAATCCACTGTCACTATTTGAATGCGGCCCTGTTCAATAAAATCACTCAGATGGTAAATTATTCCAAAATCCTCATAATTGTGGCAATTTGAATCCTGTGTTGGAAAACCAAGAAGCGGCACCCCCGCATGACCATAGATACACATGTGCATCTGCTTTCCCAGACTGTTACTATAATGTTCGATATATTCTCTTTTCATCGCATCTGCCAAGAAGAACTCAAAAATTTCTATATTCCCCTTAGCTTCTCCTTCCTGTGATTCAACCATCCGACTGCCCTAGGCAACTTCCTGTCTATCCGTATTATAGCGTGCGAAACTTCTGATGTCGATGTTTTTTTCATCTTGTATTGCTTGTGCATTTGCGTATTTCAAATTGTTGAGTACGGTATCTTAAAACAAAACTGTATCCTGCAACACAATCACCACATTTTTTCGGAGTGTTCCTCTTGCAATCTCACCAAGATTTTGATTGCTAATCATAATCTTTCCGCTGTCGATATCATAAAAACGCATGAGCAGATTCACAATCGTTCTCGATATTGCCTCATGACTTTTTCCATATAATTATTGTTTGTACGCTCCGTAAAATTACGAAATGCTTGTGTACCCCTCGGCACAGTTTGGCGTTGTGCACTTGCATTTACAATATCTTTTTCAAGCAAACTCTTTAAGTAGAAAAATCTACTTCTTATCCTTCCTCCCTCTACCCTTTTGTCATTTTCAACCCGTATTAACTTGGCAATTTTTTGCATCATATAAAGATTTCTAGAATCTTTTTCACTGTCACCATCTGGAAGTTTCGATTTCGGAACCATTGCAAGCAAAGCTTCAAGTTCTTCAATTCGCTCATCTGAAAACTTGAAGCTGTTTAGTTTTTCTTTCCAGACTTCTATCGTTCCATTTGTATTTGCATTTGCATTCACTAGATTCTCAATCTCAATGGTATCGCTTTCAACAGTTTCAACATTTTCTAATTCAGGAAACGATTTTACAGTAAACTGGATACCTACTCTTACAAATGTAATATTTCACTGGATTTTATGGTCACCTATAATGTTTAAAATTAAATTATTAATTATCGAAATCACCTCATAAATCCAGTATTTATGCAAGTTTCGATTGACATACTCCCACGGTTAAAACCGTGGGATTCCTTAGATTCTGGCAGCATCATCCAGCCCTATAGACTGAAATATAGCCACAGTATTCAGGATTTATGCTGATGGGATTTCATACGTCGTGTACTACTTTCTCAGCAAAAGACCTATGCCGAAGCCTTATGTATGTTCTTAAAATCCAAAACATTGTCTCATCGACAATCCACTTTCCTTCATTTTTAAAATCAACTGATCCTGCATATCCGCAAAATATTCAAATTCATACTCACATTTTTCTCTGTCGGGATGTTTAAAATCCAAATCTGCATTTCGAATTAAAAATGCCGAATATAAATCTCTTTGTACCTTTCTATTTCCAATCTCCTTTTCTCTTTGTGACAACGGAATCTTTTCATAAGTATCCGTTACATGGTTGTATTGGCTTGCCTTAAATTCCTTTGTATCTACTTCTGCATAGACACCTCCAACTGCCTCCGCTTT